>WLWF01002703.1_pt1 | contig 12440 bp, 13 predicted proteins | sample 6718331 | NCBI WGS metagenome assembly WLWF01 (sample SAMN12718692, study PRJNA515312) | sponge metagenome | isolation source: marine sponge | host: Mycale hentscheli | place: New Zealand: South Island, Marlborough, Capsize Point | collected 2003-05-01
TAGCAGCTTCTTCTCTTAAATCTTTATTTTTAGATACAACATTTTTATTAACCCAATCAATAGCTTTATCTAAAACTTTTTTGTCTGGTGCAAATTCTGGGTTTGTAAATACAGAAAAAGATTTACGCATGTAGCCCTTAATATTATCCAACATAAAATCTTTTAAATCACCGGATGGTAACAATTCAGCAAAATTTTTCTTAATGTCTAATAGTTCTTTGTTCAAAGCTTTTGCACTGTTACGTAATTGAAAAGGCAATGCATCTAATTTTTTTTGATCTTTAAGATAAGATAACACTTGATCTAAATAATAATCTTGACTAGCCGGTGAAGTTGTTTTTGTGTTATACAAACTTTCAGATGATTTAGCTAAATCATAAGATTTTTTTTCTAAAGATTCTAAATATTTTTCTATGGTTCTGGAACGTCCTTTAATTTGTCTTTTGGCTTCTGAAGTTAATTGAAATGCTACACCTGTTTGTTCACCAACAGACCTAAATTTAGCTAAAAAATTATCTAATTTTTTTAATCTTTTTTTAAGAGGATCAGCATCTTTTACTGAAAATAATCTCCAGTCTTTAAATTCAGGTAATTGTTTTGCACCTGTTCTAGCTGTTAACATTGGAGTCATTATTTTTTCTACAGTAAATGCACTAGCATTTCTTAATCCTTTTACAGCAGCTTGAGCTCCTGGAGTTCTAGAAGCTAGATATGAAAGAGGTGTTACTACAGCTTTGTCTGCAGCTTTTAAACCTATTCCAGCTACATATGCACCCGGTTTAAATAAACCATATTTTAAACCAACAGCTAGTGGTTTACCCATTAAAGAAAAACCACCACCGATAGCCAAACCCTCAGAACCAAATCTTAATCTATTTTTAAATCTAGTTAATGCAAGATCAGATCCTGTTAAACCTTCTTCACTTTCTTTTTCTACCACCAACGTAGGAGTATCTGGATCACTTGCTAAAAAGTCTGTAGCTCCAAAAGCTCCAGCCATAAATCCAGCTCGTTGTGCAATCTGTGTTTTAGTTAATTTTTTTCCAGCAGCTATTCTTTTTGCTTTTGATATAGCTCTACCTCTTGCACCTATTTTAAAAATAGCTCCACCAGGAATACCGTATTGAACTGCAACTTTACCTAATTCTCCAACTAATGTTTCAGGATCTTTTATTTTATTTTCTTCGTAAGATTTAGTTAATTTTTCTGTTAGTTCACTTTCTTTATCAAAAGCTCTTTTACCAAGATCAATACCTTCTGTAAGTAAACTACCAATACTGTAACCTAAGTCCTGTACACCACCATACAAGGATCTTTCTATTTCCTCAAAACCATCTATGTAATCTTTTTCTTTAGGAACGTCTCTACCTTCAGATAATTCTTTTATTCTTTTTACTTTTAATGGATCAAATGGATTTGTTTCTAAAAAAGGTACAAAGTTTTTTAAACCTTCCCAAGTAAATTTAACTTCTTTTCTTGGTTTATTTAAAGTTTCTTTAATAGTATCTTTTACAAAGATTTCGTCAAGAAGCTGACTCTCTGTCTTTTTTTTAAAGGGGTCCATGTTAACCCTCCTGTGGTAATACTAAATTTACGTTATATTGTTGGTTAAATTCATCAACATCTTGTTGAGTTCTAATGTTTGCAAAATCTAATAAGGCTTGTTTGCTATTAGCAAGAATGTTTACAACATCATTATTTATTTCTTTAGGTAATCTTGCTCTTAATTCACCATAAGTTAAATCTGCAACAGGATTTGTAGTTCCTGTTTCTTCAACTTCTTCGACTACACCAGTCATTATACCACCATCAGCTTTATTTTCTCTTATTTTTTTCATAAAAGCATCAGGATCTTTTTTGTACTCCAAGTAATCATTAAGATCATAATCACCGTCCGCAGCAATAGATTTCAATAGAGCTTCAGCAATCATATCATTTTCACCGGTAATTAATTTTTGTAAATTTCTATTTTTTTCTAGTTCTCTTCGTAAGTCTGAAAGTTGATTTTGTATGTCGTCTTCTACACCTGGAGTTGGTATTGGATTTATTTTTATTTCTTTTATTTTGTCATTTATAATATCTTCACCATCTTGAAGTTTACTTAATGTTTCTTGTTTAGATAAAAATTCAAAACCTTTAGTTGTTGTGCCTCTATTTTTTAAGGCAGCTATTTTTTCTGCTGATGATCTATCTAATGCACTTTGATCTCTTGATTCTTTTATATCAAAAGCCTGTAAATTTATTTTCTTTGCTAAATCAGCTTCAGCTGATTTTCTTGCTCTAAAATTTTTAAAAGGTTCTCTAGCTTGTGTTGCAGCTGTTTGAAATATGTTTCCAGTAGGTGCATTTCCTACCATGTTTAAACCAAAATCAATTAAAAAATCATTTAAATTTGATCTTGGATTATAGCTACCTACTTGTTCTCTAATTTCACTAGCTATTTCTTCAACAGTTTTACCATTAGCGTAACTAGATCTTTGTAAACCGGATGTAATACCTTCACCGGCGCTTCCGCCTTTTCTAAACATTGGTCTTTTTAATATTCTATCCATAATTTATTAATTTATAAAAGGTAAATAACCACTCATATTTTTGTTACCACCCCCAAAGATACCGCTTAAAACAGCACCTGTTCCAAGAGCCGTTTGTAATGGTGTAGGGTTAGGTGTTATTGTTGATTGACTACCAAACGGTGCATTGCCAGAGAATAGACTTGCAACTCCAGAACCATATGTACCTAATCTTTCATAAGGTTCGTATGCTTCTAATCTATTTGCTTCTCTTTGTGCATCAAGTATCGCTTGCTCTTGTATTTGTTGTAGTCCGCCCAATCGACCCAACTGATTTATGTCTGCTGTCTGTAATCCTGGAAGTAATCCAGCTAATGCTTGTTGATTTTTAGATAGACTTAATGATTGATCACCTAGTCCTCTTTCTCTATCCGCTATACCTACTTCTAATCCAGCTAAATTTCTTTCCCTGTCAGCTATACCTAATTGTAAGTTAGCTAAATTTTGTTGTTGACCAAATGCTTGGTTAGCTAATTGGTTTGCTTGACCAAATCCTTGTTGTAATAATTGTGCATTTAGTAATGCTCTGTTTCTATCAGACTCTGATTGATACTCAGATCTCATTACACCTTCACGTCCTCCACCTAAATTTCCAGACATAGCTGCCAACTGACCTATACCTGATAAACCTTTAGCTGCTTGTGTATCAAATTCTGCAAGTGATGCATTAATTACGTCTTGTTGATACGGCGACATAAATTGCGAATAAGCTGAAGGTCCTGAATAACCTGCAGCAGCCGTACCAAAAGTACCTGCATCTGCCAAACTTCCAAGAGCTTGAGTTCCTAAAGCACCTGCTCCTGCTAAAGTTCCAGCAGCTTGAGTTCCAAATTGTTGAGCAGCTGTATCATAAGCTCCTGCTTGAGTAAGATATGGTTGAAACGCTCCAACGCCGGAGCTTGCTAAATTATATGCTTGTTGTTGTAATGCATCTTGACCAGCAACTTGAGGTGCAAGTCTAGCTGTATCTAATGGAATTGATGTAAGACCGGCAAGTTGTGTTCCATAATCTTTTCCAAGATCTGTTACGTATTGTTGTGGTAAATTTTGTACTTGTTCTACAGCCATTATATAACCTCTCTTAATCTTTCAGAAACATCAAACATTTGTTGTGCTCCTTTTTTACCTTTTGTTTCCATTCTACTCATTAAATCTTCCATTCTTTTTGCTCCTAAATCTATATCACCATTACCCATACCACGCACAGCGTCAGCTGTCATTACAAATTCATTAACACTTAATCTTGCTGGAACATCATCTTTTTTTTCATATTCTCCAATGTCTACAAAACCACCAGTGTTTCTATAATCTTTTTCCATACCACCAAGGTCCATGATTCCACCACCTCCTGCCATGCCTATTCTTCCACCGTTAGCTGCTGCAGTTTTATATATTTCAATCATTTCTGTTGGTGAATATTTTCTTGATGCAACTGAAGGTAAAAAATTTAATCCTGCTGCTAGTCCTTGTTTTTGATCTAATATGTTTGCAGATTTTTTAAGATCTGATAACATTAATGCTGTTTCATCTGCAGTTGGCTGACCACCAGGTGATCCATCTTGATTTTTTTTGGTAAACAATCCTGCTGTAATACCACCAATTGCTGGTATAACATATTTATCTAAACCACCTGTACGTGTTTCTTTACCTTGATTATCTGTTCCTTTTTCACCTTTAAATAAAGTATCAAAATAACTTTCGTAACCTTCTGGTTCGCTGTCAACTCTGGCTTGTGATTCTCTTTCTAAATCTTCGTATGTTTTTCCAGTAACAGCCATTTCAATAGGATCTTTAATATATTTTTGAAAGAACGATCCAATACCATATTGTTTTCTACCATCAGCACCCATAATACCACCATACGCTGCCATCTGTCTGTCAGGTAATACTGGTCCTGTAGGTTTAGGTGCAAAAGGATTAACTGGTTTTGTTGGATCTTGTGGTAATGGTTGACCACCAGACATTTGTCCTTCGGCCATAGCTTGTTCTATAAATTGTTGCATAGACATAGGTTCAAGACCCTGCTCTTGCATTTCAAATACGTATTTAGCGTACTCTTCTTCTAAAGAAGCCATTATCATTTGCTCCATTTCTTGTGGAGATTTAGGACCTTCGTTACCGCTATATTTTATAGAGGGTGCATTAGTCTGTAATTCTTCTGAAATGTTTATATCTTCTATTCCCATGGTTTTATAAGTTTACTTTGTTTTTGCGAACAAATCAAGAGGTGGCATGATAACTGTTACGTCTCTTTGCACATCCTCTGCAGGTATATTAGCTAGTTTTAGAGCCTCTTCAGTCTCATAAATCTCACCTGTTTTCTTGTTCTTAATCGTTGTTATTATCTTATCGGGTGTTAACATTCTTATCTCACTCATTATGTTGTTACCTCTTTCTTTATATTTAAATAACTTACTGCAAAATCAAAAGAATCCACAGTGCTTGCTTGTATAGTAAATGATGATCCACCTTCTACGATCAACGGTTGAGTTAATAATTCCATACTTACATCTGCAATTACTGGAGAAGATTTGATCGCTGTAATACCATTATTTGTAACTGTAACAGTAGCATTATTATGTGCAGATGTAACTAGAATTGATTTAATAACTATAGTTTCATTAACAGCAGGTAGACCTGTTGGAAAAACATCTAATGCATTTCCTGTAGTATCATTATCTATTCCTACAAATTTATATTGGTTTACTACTGCCATTAATCTAAAAAGAAGCTTCTAGCTTCTATCTCCTGTTTTAATTCTTCTTGAAACGTTGTGTTAAGTTTTTCAAGAACAGCATCTAAATCTCTAACCAAAGATTGTGATATATCTTGATCATATTCTTGACTTGCTCTTGTTAATGTTTGTACTATCTTAGCCATTATATTCCTAACATATTTTTTAACATAGTGTACCTAGTTCGTTCTTCATCAGTTATGTTTCCTGACTGTAGTTTTTGTAGTAATAATACATACTCATCATAACCACTTGCTTGGTTTTTTAGAGAAGCTAATCCTTCTCCATCACCACCGTTGTTAGTTGTATTTGTATTTGTGGTTGTATTAGATTTTTTACCACTAAAATTATTACTTAATGAATTTTTAATAGAATCTGTATTAATTCCAAATGTATCTGCTATTGATGACACTGTTTGTAAACCTGTTTTTGCTCTATCAAAAGTAGTTAAACCTAATCCTATTTTACCCGCTAAAGTATGTGGACTTAAAACTGATGCTATATTTAAAATTTGTTTTACACGATCAAACATAGTTTTTTTAGTTACTGTAGGCGCAAAAGTTTGATTAAATTTATTTATACCGTATTCAGAAAATTGACTGACCTTACTTCTATCTGGTCCTGTACTGTCTGTAAAATCATTTATGTTTCCAGTAGTTCCTTTTGGACCTAAATTTCGAGACATAAGTCCTTTTTCACGGTTTGTATTATCATTTTCTTTAGTTGAATTGCTAGTTGTAGATACTGGTCCAGCTATGTCTGCCATAGTTGGTCTATCATTATTACCACCACTACTAGATGGCCCATCACCAAAACCCGATCCCGCACCAGCATCTCTTCCACCACCTTGAAACCCAACTCTTTCAACTAGTTTACCCATTGCATACATCTGTCTAGCTTTTTGTAATCTTGTAATTGACATTATCTTCTTCCTCCAGCTTGTATATCTAATCTAAAAGTTCCAAGTTTCCAAGTAGTATCAACAGCTGTGTTAGATATTGTAAGAGCTATAGCTCTAGCTCTTGCTCTAGTGTCTACTTTTGTAGTACTAGACGATACTGTAAAAGGTCCAAGAGATGAACTGACTGCTGCATCACTAGGATAATTTCTTAAATCTAATTGTATAATAGCACTACCTTGTTGAGATATAAAGTCAGGTATAATTCTACTAACTCTCATTATGTTTTCACCATCCCCTCTAAGATCAGCCATGTTAGTTGCTGCCCCTCTTACAACTTTCTGTGTAATATCATAATCACCAGATGTAATATTAGCAGGAATTGCTGTTGCAGCTGTAGCTGCTATTTGTTGATTAACTCCTGTTTCATGTTCAAAATAAATCGTAGTTCCATCAGTGTTACCAATTACATCAAACGATGTATCAACGTCTGCATTGTATTGTGTTGCGTGAGGTAATCCAAATACAGCAGAATCTTGCCATGTTGTTCTGGGAAATAAACCACTTGCATTAGTAAACCATATAGGTCTTTTTGCTGTTGAATCTAGATAACTATAAGACACTGCTCTATTAACATTATTAGATGTAGATGTTGGGTAGAACCAAGTAATCTCACCAAACAAGTTATTTATACCACAGTAAATTAATTGATTAGATGTTGTGTTAAGATCATCATAAACATAATCTTCAACCAAACAATCCATTGATTCTAACTTACCAGTATATCTAAAGAAACCATTATCAGACATCCAATAAGCAGCACCATCAACTTCAACGGCTGCATTCTGTCCTATCAAACCACAGTTTGTACCTACTTGTTCAAATGCAAATGTAAAAGGAGTTCCAACAAATCTCATAGTAAATAGAGAGGTGTCTGACCAAACGTAAATAGCATTTCTACCAAGTGTTGCACCCATGATCCGTGATCCGGCGGCCAGTCTTTGTGTACCCGCACTATTCTCAGCTGTAGGAGCATAGTCATTAATATTTTCCTGAGATGAAAATCTTATAAACATATCATCTTGTGATGTTTTATCTCCAATTGTTTTTTCTGTTCCAAAGAATACTAAGTGTCTGTCAGGAGTTGATACTAACATATCACGTGATGCTGTTGGTGCACCTGATATAATAGTTGCTCTAGTTGCTGTTGCATTTGCTGCATCACCATCCCATTCAAAACACTCACCATTATGAATTAAAGCAATCAAAGTTGTACCTAAATTGTCCAAGGACCATAGACCAGGATCCGTTACTGAGTCAGTATTCGCTGCAGGTGAACCCCAACCTGTCCATGAAGATGAATTGGTTACTGTTGCACCATTAGAGTGTGATGATCTTGTTGATCCTCTAACTGCTCTTGTAATTCCTGTTAGTTTTAATCCTGTAATTCCTGTGTAAGATATTTCTTCTCCACCTATTTGAATATAGTTTACCCCTGATGATGGGAAACCTGTTGTACTAGCTAATGTAATTTCTGTAGCTGAACCATTATTACCATTAGCATCATCTGCTAATGATCCATTTAAAGTTGTTATAAGTGAACCTAATATATTACCACCAAACAAAGATATACCCCAACCAAAAGCTCCTATTTGATCAGCAGGTCCGACACTATAATATTGATAATAATCTATACCTCCGGATGTTGTTGCACCACTACCTGTTTCATTAGAAGGCATTGTAATAGTAATTGTTGTTGGAGTAGGTACACTTGTTACCATAAATTTTTTATCAGCAAAATCTACAGCTGTAAAATCAGAATTTGTTATTGTTGAGAAAGTCGTATCATCACCAAATAAAATAATATCTCCCGGTTGAAAAGTAGTAGTTGTTGGAAAGGTAATTGTAACTGTTGGTGATCCGTTAGTTGTACTAAAAGCATTTGTAATAGATGTACCTGTTGGATTAACTAAAGGATGAATATCATAATACACACCTCCGGAATACACATATAAAATTCTATTAGTTCCTATAGCTGCAAACTTTGTAGAAGCTGTGTTAACAAAATGATGTAAACCTCTGGCTGATCCAGTTAATTTAGACTCACCTAACTGTTGCCAACCACCTATCTTCTCTGGTGTACCATATCTAAAACGAACATTTTCTCCACCTGTCCACTGAGATTCAGCTCCGGTAGATGTAACTTGTTTATTAAAGCCTGGTAAAAATCCTAATTTTTGTAACATATAAATCCATTATAATACTATTTTACAAATGCTGGTAGACCTAACATAGGTCTTCCATCGAATTTGTTTTTCTCAGCAAATGGGCCATTTACATGATTATAATGTAGAAATACTTGACCGCATATGTTCCCGTCAAAAGGCTCTCGCCAATGTTCAAGTTCACAGCCACTATATACTAGCATATCTCCTACTTCAAGCAAGACTTTCGTGCCTGCTGGAGCGTTGGGTTTTACAATATTTTGTTTTTCATTAATAACATTATCAGCACCTGTACCATCAATAAATATAGGCCATACATCCCCACCTAGATTTATTGTAGTTGATATTTCACAACTAGGTCTATCTTTATGTCTTTTTAATATATCGCCTTTCTTATATAATCTTGCATATGAATAAGTTGGAACTAAATCTAGGCCTGTTTCTTGCTGCATTACTGGTAATACTTTCACTAAAAGGGTCTCCATTACCGGATCAGCATAATGAGAATAAGTGTTTGGAATCTGCTCATCTTTCCAAGTGCCAAACATTCCATTGTCATAAACAATATTATTATCATACATAAAGCTAACTGCATCTTTTTTAAGAAGAAAATAGTTAAATATAAAATTAGCCAACTCGTAGCTAATTGCTTTTTTTATTATTTGATATTTATTAAAAGCCATCTTGTATAAAATTAAAACTTACCGATATCCTTATATCATTTGATTGATTAGGTTCAACACAATGCCATAGCCAAGCTGGAAACATTATTATTCTACCGGGTTTTGGGTCTATATGACATTCTCTCCACAAATGTTTTGGCGGTTGACCTGGTTTTCTTGCTGGCATAACAGTTTGTATTCCTGGTCGCGGATCATTACAAACAAGTTTTCCTGAATTAGGTTGTGCATGCACATAAAATACTCCACTAAACAAACTATTAGGGTGAACATGAGGCCTGTTGTAACCACCTTTGTAATTTATATTAGCCCACATATTACCTAATTTTGGTTGTCTATCTAACCATTCTTCTTTGTATATCTGATGTTGCATTTTAAATAGTTCGTCTACTAGAGGTTTAAATTGTGGTAGTTCATGCATATTAGTTTCACTATGCCAACCATTTACATTTGTTTTTTGTAAACCTTCATCTTGTTTAGACCAAGCAACGATGTCATTAGCTAATTGTTTTGTATCTAAATTAACATCCTCTGCATATATAAGGGTTGGAAAAAATCCTTCAGCAATCATCTAAACGGTTTTCCTCCAAACCAAACAACAAGAGATTGTCTGACCCCACGTATTACAGGATTAACTCTGTGATTTATAAACGATGCAAATATAATTGCATGACCTTGTTTAAGTTCTGCAAATTTACCTGGTGCCATTAATTCTAAATCTCCACCTTCAAACTCTGACGGATCATTTAATAAAAGAGTCATAGATATTTTTCTAACAGGAGGTTCGTGCTGCATGTTTATATCACAATCCATGTGCCAATCATAAAATCCTCCTTCAGGATATTCTGTAAACTGTGCTGGTTCTGTTACTTGTATATCTCCAAAACCAAAATGATTTTCATTTGCTTTCTGTATAAAGTTATTAAGGTCTATATACATGTGTGACATTTCTTTAAACGGTATCCAACTAATTGTTGTAACTCTTTTGTTTGTATCGGTTCCTCCACCTGGTTTAACTACACCACCTACTTGTGCTTGTTGCGGTTTTTGTGCTCTACCTGATGCAATAATTTGTCTACATTGATCGGGTGTAAATAAAGGTTTAGTTGTATGAACTATCCAACTTTTCCATTTGGGTTCTGTAATTACTCTATTTACGTACATTATTTTATTCCTCTGTTTTTTATTGGATTGTATTTAACATCCATGTTTGCAGCAAGTGTTCTTCTATATCCAGGACCATTAAAAGGATATACGCAGTGTCTCATATCGTATGGAAATATAAAAAAATCTCTTTCTTCTATATCTGGTTGATAATCTATATTAGCAAACTGACCATTGGTTGAACCTAAAATTTGAAGTCTACCGTTTTGTGGTGAATCTGCTGCTGAATATTCTACACCATAAGACTCTGGTAATTTTAAAATCATAACACTAGATAGACCTGTTGACAATGATCCTTGATGCACGTGTACTGGATTGTATTCATGCTCAAACATAGTGTTAACCCATGCAGAATTTAAATGCATATTATATTCTCTTGTTTTATTCCAATCTAAGTAATGTTTAAATTTAGATACAAACCATTGTAATACATTTTGTGGTAAATGGTTATGTCTAGTCATCTTAGAAGTGTCTTCACCGTCATAAAATAGACTATGTTCTTTTTCAATTTTACCAACAAGTTGTTTATTAGCGGGTTTTAATTCAGGATACTTTGTTTCATAAATATGATTAATTGTATTATAAACATCTAAAGGAACCTGATATTTTAATACCGATTGACCTAAAAATATAAAATTAAAATTATTTTTCTGTGGCGCCAAGATCATTGGTTAATTGTTCTTTCTTATTATAAATCATTTCTCCTGATTTTTTAACTCTTTCTATTGTTTGTAACTGTCCAAGCACATTAAATATTTCAGGTTGTGATGATCCCTGAGTTAGTGTCTCTGCTTTGTTTTTCATAATCTGATGATAAGATTCTAGTTGATGTCTGTTAACATCTTTGTCATCAAACGAACCATCATTAAATTCTTTTTTAAGTGTTGACCATAGTTTAATTTCTCTCATTCTATCACGAGCTATTAATTGCATGTTAGCAACACCATAAGTTTTTTCATCTATATCTATTTGAAGTAGTTCTCTTTTTAATGGATCTTCTTCTTTCTTTAATTTTTCTTGTAATCTTTTTAATTTAACTTCATTACGTCTAGCATCAAATGAAAGACTCATTAAGTTTTCTAGGAATACATTTTGTTCTCTAACACACTGCCAATACTTTGCAGCTTTAGTTGGATATTTAGCATCTTGTAAAACAGACATTCTCATTTCTGTTTCTGTTCTAAAGACTTGTTTCTTAGTCCAAGTATCTCTTAACTCAGATGTCATTTCTTTAAACTCTTTAACATCATTAGGGTCAAGTAAATTATTTAAGCTAGGAGCTTCTTTTTCTATAAGTGCATGTATATTACGTTTTTCTGTCATATTAATCCTTTCATTGATTCAAAGGTAATATAACAATTATTAACTGGTTGTCAATGTCTTAGCTACAATCGTTTCTGTTACTCCAGTAAATTCTTCTGTTGCATTTTGCTTTGTTTCAGCGGCGTTAGCTCCACCCATAACAAGAGCTGCAGAATTAGGAGCACTAGCCCCTCCTGCTAAATAATATCTTGCTGTACCCATACTTGGGTTAGTTGCCCAAGATGTTCCATCATATGTTTCTGTAACTGCCGTAACAGTTGTACTTGGTCCTGAAGAACCACCAGAGGCAAGAGCTGCTGTTTGAGTTCCAGTTCCTCCTATAGCCATAAAAAATTTTCCTGTGTTCATTGATCCACTACTTGTCCAAGAAGAACCATCATATTCTTCGGTAGTAGTTTTATCTGGAGCATCATTACCATAACATAAACCTGCTGTTTGAGTTCCTGTTCCTCCTGCTGCTGACCTACCTGTATTTAATGCTCCTCCATTAGTCCACGAAGACCCATCATATTCTTCAGTAGCTGTTGCTGCAGAAGGTCCTGGAATACCACTAAAAGCTAATCCTGCTGGAACGGTTCCAGCTGCTGCAAGTCTATATCTTGCTGTTCCTAAAGCTCCTCCAGCTGTCCAAGAAGAACCATCGTATTCTTCTGTTTTAGTTGTAACTGGTGGTGAACTTTTTCCACCAATAGATAATGCAGCTGTTTGAATACCAGTACCTGCACTTCCTCTTACATCAGTTCCTAAATTTCCTCCAGCTGACCAAGAAGAGCCATCGTATTCTTCTGTAGCATTTGTATCTGGGGCACTTGCAGGAAGTCCACCAAACATTAAACCTGCTGTTTG
>WLWF01002706.1_pt1 | contig 12432 bp, 17 predicted proteins | sample 6718331 | NCBI WGS metagenome assembly WLWF01 (sample SAMN12718692, study PRJNA515312) | sponge metagenome | isolation source: marine sponge | host: Mycale hentscheli | place: New Zealand: South Island, Marlborough, Capsize Point | collected 2003-05-01
GCGTATCTTCTTACGCCGTCCGACGAGTGGGGCATGGAAATGGTTATTACTTGTGATTTTACCGAGAAGGGGGAAGACGATGGCTGAGGACACAGATCGTTTTTTCGTGGGCCGTTGTCCGCGGTGTGATGGCGAGGGTATTATTGAGGTTGAGGTTGCTATGCCCCATAATTTCAACCGGGCCGTTGGTTATTTGGATGTTCGTCGTGAGCGTTGTTTGGACTGTGATGGTTCTGGGGAGGTTGATTTGGGGGAGGGGTTGTGAGTTTTGATGAGGATTTTAATTTAAAGGTAACTGTTCGCAATGGGAGGTTACTTCGTGCGATACGCGCGCGGTATTCTTCTGTTGCGGACATGTGCCGAAAGATGGGTCGTTCGCATCAGACGGTAAATAAGTTAATTACGATGAAGGCTGTTCCGTATAATTCGAAGGGTTGGACGGATTTAGCTTTGGACATTGCGGGGATGGTTGGCCGGGATCCGGAGGATTTGTGGCCGGATCATATGCGGGAGCTTCGTTTGCGGAAATCGACATCGGAGGTTAATCTTGATTTGGACGACGTAAAGAAGTTGGTTCAGGAGGGTTCGTCGGAGAAGACTATATCGCAATTGAGTGCATTAAGTCAGTTTTCCAAGAACCTAACTTCTCGGGAGCGGGATGTTTTAGCTCGGCGGTTTGCGCATGACCAGAGTTTGGATGAGTGCGCGGCATCTTTGCGGGTTTCCCGGGAGCGGGTTCGTCAGATAGAGGCTAAGGCTTTTCGGAAGATGCGCAAGGTTGCGTCTAATTTGGGGTATATGGATGTTAAGAACCCTGCGTGGGAGCCGTATGATTGGAGAGCGGGGAGGGATCGTCGCTCGCGGCTTAAATTATCTCTTAAACCCCGTGGTCAAGATTTATTGGAGGATTGAATGAAATATGAAAAATGGACGACGGACCGCGTTAAATTGTTGGAAAAATATTGGCGTGACGATTTAATGTCGGCGAGTGAAATTGCTCGAAAATTAGGAAATACATCACGAAATGCGGTGATTGGTAAAATCCATAGGATGGGAATTTCTGGTCGAAAATCTCCATTAAAGATGGGAATTTCTGGTCGAAAAGCTCCTTCTCACCATTTATTGGAGGATTGAATGCGGCCAAAATTATTAATAGCACAAATTAAACTTTTTTCGGAAGCGGTGAATGAGGAATCTCATTGTTCGTTAAATCATTTGGCAGTTTTTGCGCAGATATGTAAGGACCAGCCTGTAACGCTGCACGATTTACAGCAGTCTTTGGGATATCATAAGTCTACAACCTGCCGTTTGGTTCATGCTTTGTCAGATTTCCATAGAGGAAAAAGAACCCCTGCTAAACTTGTGAAGGTGACAATGATGGTAGAGGACCGCAGGCATAGAGAAGTTCGTTTAACTTTAAAAGGCAAAGCGTTGATGGACGCGATGTTTGAGGAGGATTGAATGGTTTCTAGGTGGCAAATGAGCGTGACTTATCGGGGCGGGGACGCGGGCCCTATTGTTGTGGAGTATGATATTGAGGAGCTTTTTGAAATCCATGATTTGATTGAGCGTGGCCCGGATTGGAATACTGTAATGAATGTGGATATTAAATTGAACAGGAGGAGTGATGACTAAGGAAGATATGGAAAAGATTTTGAACGAAGCGTTTCGTCGTGTGTTTGGCGACAGGCGGGAATAAACTTTGCTATGATTTTTTGGCTAATTTTGTTAGGCTTGGGTTATGGAAAAGACTGACCGGCTTATAGCGATGCAGATGACTGGCGAGACGACTGTTATAGAGTTTCGCCAGTCTCCCCCTTCCATAAAGTTTGTTGAGGGGTTGGTTGGTGGCCCGGTGTCCGTGGACAGTGTAAATTTGCGCCAGTTGGATTTGGCGCATACGGTGATATGGTCTGAGTGGTATCAGGTGGTATCGAATGCGGAGGGTCGTGAGGCTGGATTGCCTTTAAACTTGGAGGTAATTGGCACGCTTTGCATGGAGGTTTATGGTGATGCGGTTGTTTTGATGCGGAATGCGATGTGGGACTAACGCCGGAGCATTCACAGAACATTAGGTTAGTTGCGTTTGATTTAGGCCGTGGTCCGTGGACGATGGAGCGTGTTGCGTTGCAGCGTCAATTATTATTGGAGGCTGCGGATTTTTTAGAATTCATGGAAGTGAGTGTTTTGGATGAAATGGAGCAATTGGTTGCTCAATTAAAGGAGGCTACGGATGGACGATCAGAAGGAGCGGAAGGCATTGACGACGTTTCAGCAAGCTGAGTTGAAGTGGTTACGTCGTCAGGTTGATACTTTAGATCAGGAGCGTTTTCGTGAGGATGCGCGGCCCAACGTCCAGCGCGAGTTATTTACTGCGCGCGAGGAGTTGGACCAATTTGTGCGCGGCTTGCGCGTGAATGGTTATTTAATTTAGAACAGGGCGGTTCTATTACCTCCGCCCCCGCCTCCGCCTCCAGCTGCGGCACCTAGCAGAGATCCGAATGGAGATGCGCCGCCTATTCCAGCTGGTGCGGGTTGGGCTTGCATTTGTTGCCCGTTTGGAGATGCGTTTTGCATATTAAACATTTGTTGGTTTTGTGCGTTTTGTTGGTTTTGTATATCAAACATTTGTTGATTTTGCCCGCCAAAGCCTCCTCCGCCACCTTTACCGCCCGGTTGCTGCTGTTGGTACGGCTGTTGGTACGGTTGTTGATATGGTTGCTGCGGCATGAATGGCTGCGGCTGGAAGCCTCCTCCGCCACCTTTACCGCCCCCGCCAAAGCCTCCGCCATATGGCTGTGGTTGGTACATGGGCCGCGGCTGGTAAGGCTGTTGGTATGGTTGTGGTTGGAAGCCCCCGCCAAATCCTCCGCCAAATCCTCCGCCATAACCTCCATATCCGCCTCCCATAAAGGGGTTAGGCGGTCTTTGGTACGCGGGGGGTTGTTGGAAGCCGCCACCGCCTTTTCCATTACCGCCGGGGAGGGGCATTGGTGGCCGCGGTTGTGGTTGCGGAGGAGCAATATGAAAGGGAGGAGGTGTTGGTTGGTCGGGAAATCCGAGCTGGCCTTCTTCGCCCATGGCTTGGGTTGTGGGTCCGCCCATTGAGGGTGGGAGTAGGCCGGAGTTTGCGTCTTCCCCAATTGCTTGGGTTGTGGCTAGGTCGCCTCCGCCGGGTGGAAATGTGCTGCCGTTTTCGCCTATGGCCATGGTTATAGCGACGCTTCCGCCGGGTGGAAGTCCGGGCATATCGCCCTCTTCGCCTACGGCCATGGTTGTGTATTGCGGCGTTTGGCCCATAAAATTGCCTATTGTTTCGCCTATTGTTTCGCCTCCGCCGGGGGAAGGAATATTGCCGTCTTCAAAACTGGCTTGGGTTGTGGCTATGGCGCCTCCGAAGTTTCCATCTTCTCCTATGGCTCGGGTAAAGGCATTAGGGTTGTTTGGCTGCAACATAGAGTTGTCTTCGCCTATGGCCCGCGTGTTGGCTACTCCGGCGCCGGGTAATGGTTGTGGTAACATAAAATTTCCTCCGTCTGGCACGGGTTGGGCGGTAAGGGGGTTTGCCTGCCCTAGTTGTGCTTGCGTTACGCCAGCCGGTGAGGCGGGAACAACCCCGCCGGCATTGGCTTGCTGGTATTGTTGGTTAAAGTTGTTAATGAATTCGTTATCGGTTTCTAACCCTTGTTTATGACGAAGGAGCGGGGTAACGTCTCCAATACTTATTTCACCGTCTTGGTTTACATCAAACCGTAAGTCTTGTTCCGTGTTTCCAACGATCATTTGCAATAAATTTTCGGCGTTAAGCGGGTTTGCTACGCCATATAATTCGTCGTTAGTAAAAGCCATATTGTTTGCACCGGGCCCGGTAAGAGGCCCGTTTGGCCCTGTTCCGGCAAAACCCCCGGTTTCCTCGCCCATAGCCATGGTTGTGGCCATCCCGGGAGACGGTTGCCCGACGCTTAAATTTTCCATTTCGGCTTGCTCTTGCGCTAATTGTTGCTCATATACAGCGTTTTGATTTGCTGAATTTGTCAATTGTGCCGGGTCTGTGACCCCTACTGATTGAAGTGTTTCCGGCGTAAATGCGGGTTGATTATATGCAGCAACGTCTCCGCTGCGAAAATCTCTAATTGCTTCGCCCAACCCTTCAAAGCCTTGACCATACACAGAAGTATATAGTTTATTTGCGTCAGAAATTCCTTGAAGGTTTTGCCCAATGTACGGGTCCACGCCTCCTTGCCCGGTTAAAGAGGAAAGATCCTGCTGAAGTTGATTACTTAACGAGGTGGCGTACTGTTGATTAGCCGTAGCCAAATCAGGAGCAATCGTGCTGATACCCCCTTTGCCTTCAAACCGCATTGTACCGTCGGGGTTTGTAAAGGTTGGATTAAATCCAAAAGCGCTGTAATTTGGCGAAGCTTGTTGATTATATGTGACTGCCATATCGCACCCTTATTTAAGGTTAGCGCGCAAGCTTTCTGCTAATTTGCCCGCAACCACGTTATTAAACGCCGCAAACATGGGGTTGGAATTAATCTCTAAAAACCACGTTTTGTTGCCATCATCTATAAAGTCGGCGGCGCCAAACGTAAGATTTATCTTGCCCATAAGTTTACGCACTTGCGGGACTATAGCATGATCTATTTCAGAAACAAAGAGGGATGGGTTAGGGTCGTCCCGGTAGTCGAGATGCGTGGACGCCAGCCCGAAGACAAAGATATCGTCTCCAATAACAAAGAGGCGTTTATTAAGGCCGTCTATGCGCTGTTGTAGAATGACGGGGTAATCGGCCCGTGAGCCGTGGGCGGCGTGCGCTCCACCGGTAATGGGTTTTATTATGGTATCTGGCCGTCCTGTTTCTATTCCGGCTTCTGTATCGGGGACATGTAGTCCGCATTGTTTGGCTAGGACAAGGTTTTTTAGTTTATATGGTGTTTCTTGCTCGTAATTAGGATTGTATTGTTTTATGTTTGGGTGCGCGCGAACGTAGTTTGATATCAGATACGCGTTGGCATACATTGTCCAATTGTTTTCTGCGAAGACGTTTGCGCGCCCGAAGCTTGCATTAAAATTAATTTCATGGCCGTCCACTGTTAGTGTGTCGGTAGTTATGTCCCAGTGTAGGTTTTGGGATTGGTCTACGAACAGATCAAAGTGGCTGCGCAGCGCGGCAATATTGGGGTCGGACATTTGCCCAAAGAGTAAAGCGGTCATCTGGGGCGCAGGGTTTCTATGCCGGCGACACGAAAAGCTTCTTCCGTTTCTTTTTTAACAGCTTCTTCCAGAATTTTTTCGGCTTCTTCTTTTCTGGCTTGTCTGTTTTTGCGGACCTGAGACTTTAGCACGCGCATATCGTTTTCTGAAAGGTTTCCATTCTTCCAGAAATCAAACATCATGCGCAGCTGGCCGCCAATGGTGCGGCCTTCTATAAAAGCAACGGCCACTAATTCCTCGTAGGTTTCGCGCGGAACCAGTACGCTTTTCCATTTTTTGGTATCCATGGTGATAACCCCCACTTCGTTATGTGGGAATATATAAGATGACCAAACGATAAGCAAGAAAAAACCCCCTTTCCGTTGCAGTGCGAATCCTAGCCGGGAAAGGGGGTAGTTGCGTGCGGGGCTCCAAGTGCTTTATTTGGAGAAAAAGAACAATGAGGGAAGCCCCCGCCACAGGCATATAGAGTCAAGCAGTCTATATCTCTTTAGTTTCGCCCCAAGATGGGCCGATGTCAATATCGCATTTGTTTGGAATGCAAAGAGAAATGGAGTTTTCCATTATTTCTCTAATTTCTTTGGCTTTATCTAAGCTGTCCACGCTAAATGCCAGTTCGTCATGCACCTGAATAAGCGGGGTGTGCCCTGCTTTGTAGACTTCTAACCATGCTTTCTTGGTCATATCCGCGGCCGAGGCTTGAATAAGCCTGTTGAGGGCCTTGTATGTCATGGCGCGCTTGAGCCGGGTAGTTGGCCCGTGGGCCGCGACGGCTTCTTGGTAGGGCATGGCCTTGTGCATATCAAACGTGTCTGGCTCCCAAAGGTTAAAGCGGCACTTTCTGCCGTGCAGCGAGCGCACAGAGCCGCTTGACCGGGGGTCTTCTAGCCTCCTTTGCACGCCTGAGTTTAGTTGCTTTAGAAAAGGCAACGTGGAGTTGAATTGTTTTAGTATTGCGCGGGCTTCGTCCACTGAAACGTCTAATTCCCCGGAGAGTTTATTAACGCCCATGCCGTAAATAATGCCGAGGCCGACAGATTTAGCGGCTTTACGTTTGAGCCCGGTCATTTCAGCCACCATGGTATGAAAATCGGTGTTGGGGTCGTTGGTGTAGGCGTCTACCATCTCGGCCACGCCGGCTAATTGGGACCGGGTGCTTTTACCGTAGGCATCTGCATAATGGACCGCGATGCGCGGTTCTTGTTGCGAGAAGTCAATGGACGCCCACTGTTCACCTTCTTCTGGCAGAAACAGGCTTCGGATCATTGGGCCTAGCTCCGGGTCGCGGGCCGGGATTTGTTGAAGATTGGGGTTAGACATGGACACGCGGCCGCTGACTGTGCCGCCATCTTCTGATCGGATTTGGTTTATGTGCCCGTGGATCCGCCCATCTGGTCCCACGTAGCGCAGCAAGCCGTCAATAAAGGTGCCGTTTATTTTGTTATACGCCCGCGCTTGCACAATTGATTGCGCCAATTCGTGCGGATGTTCTGAGAGAAATTGTTTAGTAAACGAGGGAGCGCCTTTTTCTGTGCGCGGATATTCCAGACCGGCTTTATCAAAGGCTTGAGCTATTGATTGTGCTGCCCATATTTCTACATCCTTTCCAACAATGTCTTTAATCTTTTTTAGCAGACCCTTTTCTCTTTTCAAAACGGTTTGTTTGGATCTTTCCGCTAAATCTAGGTTTACGCGCACGCCCTTTAGGGTCATGTCCACAAGGCATGGGAGTAAGCTGTTTTCTAGCTCCCAAATAGACCAAAGATCCTCGCGGTTTATCTCTGTCTTAAAGTGGTTCCAGAGTTCCAAGGTCAGTGTTGCGTCGCCCTCGGCATACCCTCCGACATACATTGCCGGCAGCTTCCACATTTCGCTTTTGGGGTCTACGCCAAATTCCCGCGCGGCTTCTTTCAGCCCCTTCTCCGCCTTGGTTTTGCCCAGATAGTCGTATCCCAACGCATTGAGCGCATAACTAAAGCGGTTTTCGTCCAGCAAGTTTGCCGTGACCATGGTGTCAATAATACGGCCGTTGACATTGTAGCCGTCTGCGCGCAGCCAACCCAAATCATACTGGGCGTTGTGCATTATTTTATCGCCGGGCGAGTTTAATTGTTTTTGTAACCAGCGCCGTACTATTTTTTCATCTAGGTTGCCGCCGCCCCAATGGCGGACCGGGATGTACCCGGACCAGCCGCTTGTCGCAACAGCAAAGCCAATGATTTCCCCGTCCTTTGTGGGCCAGCCGGGCCCTTTGTTTTTCAGGTTGGGGTCTTTGGTTTCAAGGTCGATACAAAGCTCCGTTGCATCAGTTAAGTCCGGCAGTTCGCTCGGGGGCACCCATTCCGTTTTGGGCGGGAACATTGGCATTTGCATTTTTGTTTGCATTACGTTTGACTGCTTTTGAATGTAGGCAGGGTAACGTCGGGGTGTTTCTCCTGCACTTCTGCCATAATTTTCTCAACAGGCTCGTTTATACGGCCGTTGCCTTTAAAGAGGTTTAGCGGTTTTTGGGCTTTGGTATTCTGCTCGGAGGCAAATTCCGCTCCCAACCCGGTGTACCCCGCCTTGTCGATCCACGAATCCATATGGTCTATCGTTTCTAACAGGCGACTGGTTTTTACCCAATCCATCATTAGCGCCACATGCGCGGGGGTTACTTCCCCCACAGACTTGAGAATTATGTTCCATCCATCCGCTATGCGTTGATGATTGACAAAAGCGTCACCATAATCCGTGGCCCGCGGGCCGTTAATAAGCTCTTTTGCTTTGTCCAAGATTTCGTCTCTTTTCATATCTGCCTCTATAGTTGATAGCTTCGTGTTACGTCTTGGGGGTCCACTATGTAGAGATTTTTCCGCGTTCTTGTGACCCCCACATAAAACACGCGGTGCATATCGTCGCCCATCTCTCTCAAGGCAGCCGACGTTAGATCGGTAAAAATAACCACGTTATCCGCTTCGCCACCTTTGGCGCCGTGGATCGTGGACAGTTTAATGCGGGGCACGGCGTTAAACTTCTCGCCGCTCCGCAATAGGGCCGTAATATACACCCGGTCAAGATCGGGCATTTTATCCATGGCCTCGTGCCACACCATATCGTCTTGTACCAAAAGACCATGGTGTTCCTGTAAGTCGGCTAACGTAAAAAACTTGTCTTCGTCGTGCGATTTAAATCGCTTAAAGCCGCGCTTTATGTGCTTTCCGTTTCCGGACATATAATCGTAAATATTTTGCGCTGTTTTGCAATCAATACTTTTACCCCGGCGCATTTGCTCCCATCCGTTGACGGAGCTACTTACTTTTTCTGATATGGACCGGTGGCCGTTGCGCTCAAACAAATATCCGTTGTACTTCAGGGTTTCCGCTACCGGGGACAGCATATAGTTTGCCTGCGCCATAACCAGCCAATCGCCCTCCGACATGTCCATGTCCCCGACGCTATAGATCCGCTCTACTTTACCGCGTTCTTTACGGGGCAGATACTTCTTTGGAAAGCGTCGGATTATTCGGGAGGCCACTTGCTCGGCCACCGCATGGACTTCTGCGGGGATCCGATAGGATTGCTCTAATACATCCGAGCCGCCCTCTAGGTTAATAAAGTGGTCAACATCCGCACCGGCCCAACGATAGATGGCTTGGTCATCATCTCCCGCGCAATACATGCGGTCGGACAAGTCGTCTAACGCGTGGGCAATGTCCCACTGAACGGGGGACAAATCTTGCGCTTCGTCCATAAAGCAAAGCTTGAACCGTGGGCAGTGAAAGACGGCTTTCTCTGCAAAAGAGATTAGCATATCTGTGTAGTCTACAAGCCCCTGCACTTCTTTATATGCAGTGTAAGAGCGATTAACATAGTCTACCTCGGCCCATGTTTCGTTTAACTGGCTGCGGTCGTATTCTTCAATAAGTTTGCTTTTCTTGAGCCGGGAGAGGTTTATAAGTTGCAGGATCGGGTGATCCGACGAAACCATTATACTGTCGTCATCATCAGAGATTTTAGTCACGCTTAGCGCCATGCCTATTTTGAGAGACAATTCATCATAATGCTCTGGCTGCATAAGCTGGCTGTCTTTAAGCCCCAGCATACGATAGGCAAGAGAATGCAGCGTGCGAAAGTACGGCAGATCGTTTTCTGGGTCTAGGTTAAACCGAACGGCGGCGCGTTCCTTGGCCTCATTTGCTGCTTTTCGTGTGAAGGCTAGGAATGCAATTGTATTTGGAGACGTACCATTGGAGAGGGCTTCCTCCACCATATTTAACAGTGTTGTAGTTTTTCCCGTACCGGGGGGTCCGAATATTCGATACATCGTAACCAGCCTCCTTAATTGCTCCAAATAACTCTTTTACAGTGACCACCCCGCAGTTGGGGATAGCCAAAAGTTCCGCGGGATCTACAAGATCAATAAACTCTTGCACGCTTAATCCCGGAGGCACGCCGTTACGAATTGCATGTGTTGTGCGGATAGATACCAACGGCGGTATAAACTGATCCATCCGAGTAATATTGCTGAAGTCAAAGTACGGCGCGACTTTCTTGGCCTCGGCATACCATTTTTTTAACCTGTCGCGCTTAGCCAACAGCTGGCGCACGCGCTCCCGGGTAATACCAAACTCTTTACCTATCTTGTCATACGAGTATTTAGGCTTGCCCTTTTCGTTAAGCTCCTGCCGCATGGCATAGATTTTTTCTATTCGCTCTGTCGGCATTAAAAGGGTGCCTCCATGTTCTGCCCAAAGTCCGGGGTATCAATGTCCACACTCACAACATCGTAGGCCGGGATAACCCACAGGCGCACGGCTTTGCCTTTAATTTTCATAACGGTGCTTTCCCCGTTTCTGTCCCGGAGCCGCTGCGCAATCTTATGGCTTTTGTATTCAAAGAATTTGTTCTTGCGCAGATGCGCTTCAAAGTCTTTCAGCCTAAAATAAATGCGCCCTTCTTCTTCGTCTGTATAAGGCCGGCGCAGTAGTATTTCTTCGCGCGTATTGGCCTTTTGCAGCGTCGTACAGAATTCTTCCAGATAATCATAAAACTGTCCGTCAATGGACGCGTCTTCCGACACTTCCACAATGGCGCCCTCCGTTTCAGTCATGTCTGTTAGCAGTTGATTGATCCGGGCCTCCCACTGCTCTTTCTTCGCGGTCCGTGGAAGGTGGTTTAATTGCTCGACACAAGAGCGTTGGAATGCTGTCTGGTTCATTAGCGCCTCGGTGTCTAGTTCCAAAGGCTCTCCGTTGACGTCCATAAACCAAACCGGGGGCAAGGAGTTATACTTACGCAAGTTCGCCACTGTAGCCCCTGTTACAGCCGCTCCCACGCCATACTTACGCGTGCGGCATAGCTCCGAGTTACAGTAGCTTTGTATGGGCGCGTCCTTGCACTTATATGCGTATTCTTTTTTCTGTAGCTGCTTGGCCACAATGTTGACTTCGTTAAGGGGCAAGGGCGGATCTAAATACTGCGCATTATAGGACAGAATTTCGGCTTCCCAGCTATCGGGGTAAGCTTTTCTCAAATAGACGCCCAGATTAAACAGGCCGTTGTTACGGCCGCCTTCGCTTATTTTTTGTTTGGCAAGGATCTGAAGGCACGGCGGGCCGTTGGGAATAACCGCATCCCCGGTATCTTCTATCTTTAGTGCCTGCACTTGCTCCGGGGTTTGCACATACTGCGCGTACAGCGCGAAAAACTCTTCTAGGGTAGCTGCACTCCCGTCATCGTGAAACCCGTAGCGTAGGCCGTCCTCTGCATTGTAATAGGGCATGTTTAAGAAGTTGCCTACGTCGCCGCGGTCCAAGAACAGCTTTATCTGTTTAGGAAAGATTTCGCAGCCGCCATGCCCAAGCACCGAGGCAATGTGCCCCAAGACTTCCTGCATCTCTTTGGCCGTGATCCAATCGTCTACAAACAAGAACATATGCGCGCCGCCAGACTTTGATCGACATACGATTAAGGGCAGCTTGAGCTTTCGGATTTGCGATATCAAAAGCTTGTGGTCGAGCGGGTAGGTATCTACGTCGATACAGCCCCATTTAACCTTGTTGTCTTCGTTAATCGGAATAATTCCGATACTGGCGCCTTTTCCTGAAAGGTGCCCCTCCCAATGCTTCGTGGTCCGTGGTTCGCGGACGACTGTTGCTTTACCTGTATTTTTACCGTTTGCCTGTGTTTTATCTATTTTATATGTGCCGTAGGCTTGTTCTAGCCCGGCGAAGATATCCGCAAACTTTTGTGCATCTGACATACCCGTCCCCTAGATAGAAAAGGGCCGCGCACCATACGCGGCCCCGGTTGACTTAAAACGGAATTTCATCCGATTTAGGGTCATCTCCATCTTGAGAATGCTTCACTTGCACATCGCCACTGCCAATGCTTGCCGCAAAGGCTTTCCCCTGCCCGTAAAGAGCATAATCTTCTACGACGCCTTCAAGCCCCATGTCCCAGCCGTGCCAGCTGCCTTTGCTGTTTTCTTCGCTGACTGAGCGCAGGACGTACACATGGCTAAAGCGTGGCGCTTGGAACGGGCCGTTCTTGCCCATCAGGGTGCGCCCTTGAATCATAGAATTCCACTTGCGCGACTTTTTAAGCTGCGTGGATTTCATTGCGATAAGCGCGGGCTGCGCGCCGCCGTCTTCGTCGATTACCAAAACAAAGTGTTGATGGGTTTCTTCGATATACGTTCCGCTGCCGCCAACGACGTATTCACGGTTGTCGTCTTTGCTGCGTTCCGTTTGCGGGCGTTTTTCTTCTGGTGCAAAAATATTGACGGGTGCGCCACTGCCCACTCCTCTTGGCGCCCATTCGATAAAGCGACGTTGGTATGCGCAAGGCAGAACACGAATACCGTCTTTGCCTTTATAGACATCTCCGGTCACGGTGTTGTAGATATCGCCTTTGCGGCCATCGAAATTGTCGTCATCCAGAAGCGGATCAAGGCCGGACAAGATTTTAAGAAACGGTAACGCAAGATCGTCTTGCGTCATGTTTTCGTTGCCTGAACCGGCGTCGGCTTCAAACATGCCGGGATCGAATTCTTGCACCTCGGACTTTTTTGCTTTTGTTACTGCTTTACCGGCCATCTTACTTTCCTCCTTTGATGGTTGCGCGCTGTGAAATATATGCGCCAAAGACTTCCATGGGGAATTCTTCCCCGTTTTCTACCCGCTCACGTATCCACGCCTTGAGCGTGCTTGCGTGAACGTCTTGTTTTTGTTG
>WLWF01002708.1_pt1 | contig 12429 bp, 10 predicted proteins | sample 6718331 | NCBI WGS metagenome assembly WLWF01 (sample SAMN12718692, study PRJNA515312) | sponge metagenome | isolation source: marine sponge | host: Mycale hentscheli | place: New Zealand: South Island, Marlborough, Capsize Point | collected 2003-05-01
CTGTTATATTAGATATTATTTACCGACGCCTGCGTCTCCTCATACCGGTATGTGGATCCCCTGTAGCAGTTGCTGGGTATGGATTAGGGGCTGATGCGACCCCCTCGGCTAATGGTTTAACTACCTGAGTACGGGGTAATTCGTCTAGTCCGGTGGTTTTACTGGCAGGTTTCAGTCTTTCACTGCCTCCACCCGGAACACCCGCTCTCGCCTCTTTTAATTTATCGGCTTCCTGTTTAGCCCTAACATTCGCCCATCTGCGGCGAGCCCCTGCCTGTCGGTTCAGCTTCTCTTGCTCTTTCTTTCTCATAACTTCAGTAGCCTGTCTCACTACTTCTCTCTCTGCCTCAGCATCGGGAATAGCCGATTCATCTCCTAAATCCTGGGGTCGTAAGTCCTGAACTTCGCTAGATACCCCCTCAGAATCAGCCCCAAACACTTGGTCTAAATTAGCTTGATTACCGACAGTCCCGGGTAAGGAAACCGAGGGTAATACACCAGGATCATTTCTCCCGCTTTGGTTTCTAGAGCTGACATCATGATGGGTATCAATATTTTCGCTTTCGGCAACGGTATTTAAGGGAGCTAACCCTTTTGTATCGGTATCATCTACAGGAATAGGCTTCCCTCTAGAACCATCAGCTTTAAAGAATGGATCTTTAGATAATTCAGACAAGTTCTGGTTAGCCATTCTAGTTAATGGGTCAGTCGGTAATAACCCACCCATCGCAGTTCCTACCACATCCTTAACGGGACGGGCAATAGCTGTCGGTTTTAACTTACCTGAGATGGGTTCAGCTAATGGGATTAATCCCGGCATTTTTCCCTTTTCTTGACGCTTAACACCGGTTTCTTGCCGCTTAACACCGGTAGGTTCTAAACTAACCCTGGGAGGATACTTTATGGGTGGTATTGGTTGGGGGGGACCCGATACAATTCTGTTAAGGGCTTCGTTTGTGCTCAATAAGAGAAAGGGATTTAGGAATCGTTTTCTATTAACCGGTAATTCTCTATAATTAGCCCGCTTAAGCTCTTCTATTTTACGATTGATCAACATCTATATAACTTATATAAGATAAGATTTTTGAAAAAATCTTTAGCAAAAACGAGTAAACTCTTTTATCGGGAAATTTATCGGGAAATTTATCGGGAAATATCCAGAAAAGGGGCGGAAGCCCTTAAAGGGGTCGCGGGGATTAATCCCCGCTATTATTTTCTCCCAGTCCATTATAATGAGCACCCAAGAAGAAACCGTTAATGTGGATCAACCCGTTGAAAAAACTAAGAAACCTAGAACCCCGGCACAAATAGAAGCAACCCGGAAAATGGTTGAGGCTAACAAGCTGAGAAGGGAAGAAAAGAGTAAGAGTAAGGTTGAAGCGGAAAAACCCCAGCCCGACCCGGAGCCTGTTGTCGTTGAGGTTAAGAAATCTAAACCCAAAGTCCCTCGGAAAAGTAAGGCTAAGGCGATTAAGGCACCCGAGGGAGCAGTTATAAGCGAATTAGTGGAAGATCCTGAACCGTTAGAACCTGAGCCAGCTAAACCCAAACCTAAAAGGATCGTTAAAAAACCGAAAAAGAAACCGTCTCCACCACCATCACCCTCGTCAGAGAGCAGTTACTCATTAGACGATGAATCATCAGGATCAGAATATAAACCGAGTTCTCATGATGAATCCCATTCCCATTCCCCTTCTCCACCACCTCAGGCAACCGGTCCCATTAGATTAGGCTATAGAATGCGATCCCCTCTATAGATTTTGGAAAATCTATGGCAAAACGAGTAAACTCTTTTTTTTATTTTATGGGTAATATCCAGACAAAAGGCTGGTAAGCCTAAAGGGGTTGTGGGGATTAATCCCCACGTTTTTTATCTATTGTAAGTATATAAATGGATAATCCAAGATTGATGATGAGCAGGGGCTTGGGTCAGCGAAAACACGTCGCAAATATGGATAGAGTCAACCCTAATACGAGCGATGCCCTTGATAACAGAGCTATGGGTATCGCCTCACTAGTCGCCCGATCGCTGATGGACGTAGATAGCCAGGTTCCAAATCCAACCAATACTAGACAACAATCTTCAGCCGTTGCTTTCAGTAATAATACTAACCAAATTCGTAATGGCACCTATTCGGAGCCTAATATCGCTACTAATATGTTCGCTAAATTGGAAAGACGCCGCACCGGTAAGCGTAATCGCCGATACTAATTATTTTAATATTCCTATAAATTAAATGTCTATTAATAACCAAATAAGGAGACTGAAGGAATTGAATTATCAAACCTTACCCACTAACCGGGAAAGGTTTGAAAATCCATTTATGTTGGAATCCACCGCGGAGGCTGTTAATAACTGGTCTGTAGATTTTCAAAAAAACTATGGTAAAATAGAGGATACCACACCAGAGGATCTAAACTTACCATTTTATCCCGAGGGAGTTGAACCTGTGGGGAGTAATGTATCAGACGATGATCTAGCTAGACTAATCCAAAGCGATGTTTATAGTAAAGCAGATAGGAGGTTAAATTTAACAGGGTACGCTTACCGGAAGGATTTATCAGACGATAAGACATCAGTATATATAGGACCTAATAGGATTTTAGTCGGGTTTAGAGGGACCGCTGATTCCAGCGACTGGTTAGCTGACTTTTACTTAGGAAATAAGGCGTTTAGTGATTTAGCTAGTAATTTATTCGGGACCGAGAAATGGGACGATGATGAGCTCCCTCGCCCGGGTTATGAAACCTATAGAGAAAGGATAGATGCTAATGATAAACTGATTAAAAATTTAAGGGCTAAGTACCCATCAAAAAAAATAATAATATCTGGTCACAGTTATGGAGGGAGTCAGGTTAAACAGGTTTTAGCCGATAATCCTGACGATAACAACCTTGTAGGTCACAGTTTTAACAGTTGGTTAGACCCAGAATTTAAGGAAGACCCAAGGGAGACTAATAGTAATACGTTAGGGGATATTGTAAGCAGTATAACCAGTATATTTCAAAAAAATAAACCAGTTAGCAATATAGACGCTAAAGCCAGCTCTAAAGCCCTTGAGGCAGTCGGTAAAAGAACCGGACAATCTCTTGGAACGGGGACGGCAAAAGCGATTATCAAAGATAGACTAAAGGCAAACGTCGCTAGGGCAGAGTTAGATGCGGTAAGTGAGTGGTTTGATACTGGGCTACACCATTCATGGATGGTTCATAGGTTTGAGAATCCAGAAGGACCGGAGGATACCCTAGATGCTTTAGAACATTTTGATAATGAATTAGGGGAAGGATACACCGAAGCGGAGTTAGAAGATTATTTAAATTATTACCGTTATGATTCCGCATTATTGGCTAAAGACGAATTAGAACGGGGAACCTTTACCAATAGGCTATTAAAGGGGAGCTTAGCCACCTTAAACCGTTTTGATCCCGCTCTAACACTCTTAGGGAACGTGGAATTAGCTAAAGATATGTTTAAAGTAGTTCATTCAGCTGATAATTTTAGACCATCAGTAGAGGCAAGAAAGTATTTAATACCGAAACAGTTTAAGAAGGAGTTAAAGCGAGTAGAGCGGAGGATACGGCAACAAGAGCGATATAGAGAAATGGAGAAAGTCTTAGAAACTTCTGATATTCCATATCTCTACTAAGTATAAAGTGGTCGTTGGGGACTGATCCCCGCATTTAAATATCTAATATTAGAATATAATTAGATGAGTGTCACTGATGCGAGACTACTAGACTACAGTAATCCAAAGGGCAATGATTATTTCCTCCCTCCCCCAGCCGAGGACTTCGCAAATCAGGGTGTTGAATATCTAGCCGCTAGACAAGCGGTTCAAGCCCTTAAGGACTGCCATGTTAAGTATAACCCGACTAATGGAGGTGTTTACACAAAAAAAAGCGATTTCATTGAGTTCCGTTTAAATCCCCAGCAGTCCTCCTGGATTGATGGGACACATACTAGGCTAAATCTCCAATATAAACCCTTACCCGTCACTCGTGATCCCGTTTATAACTTTATAGCAGATGTCTATGCGTATGGTTCGTTTTCAACTCATATTAACAGGGTTACCATCTCTAATGGTGGTCAGGTCTTAGAGGATATCCAGGATTATAACCGTATTTACAGCATTTTTGATAAGGTTTACTGCTCAGCCGATCAGCTCGGGACTGCTCCAAGCATATACGACACCTATTCGGGAGAGAAACCAGAGACCCGAACGATAGGGGAACAACTGGGCTCTTTCGCAGCTAGTTCATCTACCTGGACCCCATCAACTTATTACCCTTCAGGCGGTAAATATCTTAGCATTCCATTATCGTTGTCTAGTTTATTCGGTCCAGGTAGCCGTAAAGCTATACCCCTCTCCATGCTTAGAGAAAACCTAACTGTCAGGATTTACTTAGAATCAGAAATAGCTAAATGCTACTATGCTGTGAATGGAAACCCAACCAGTGCCACAACTCTAATATCTACTGCCGAGCTAGATGCCACCTCCGATTATCAGCTCACAAATGTGAGCTTAGAGTGTAAGGTTTTGAGATATACCGATTCAGCCGAACAATTTTTAAGGAGTAATATTAACAATGAGAACGGGACAATTTCCTGGGACGGCACCACCTTTATCTCTAATATGGCGACCACTCTCCCCGCTGAACAAAACAGTCAGGTTTTACTCTATAACAGCAACTACCGGGACGTTAAATCCATCTTCTGTTCAACCTTTTACCCCACCCTAACGCCTGGGAAGTCTTACGCCTATCAGTCTACTTTCCCGGGGCTTCACAGGGCTAACGTGCTAGTTAATGGTGAGCCAATTAATAGCAGGGACATAGGGGAGAACAATACCGATGATTTAAATTCCAATAATTCCCAGTTTGTCGCCAATATCCTATCCGTCCAAAGGGTTTTAGCCGATATTTGGGAGACCAATACGGAATTAGCCCCACGAACCAGTATTAGAGACGGGGGAACATACAACCCATATGTTCCAAGTAACGATAGCGGTGATACGACTTGCCCAATTGGTGGTCCAAATGGCTATTATATTGGGAGAACTGACGGGGCGTGCGATCAAAAGGGTCCCTTTTTCGGCGAGCAGGGCGATACCATTCAGCCAGGTAATCTAGTGTGGGCAATTTCCACTCTAGTTTCTAATGACTCCTCTAGACAGCTGGTCGGTAGAGATTTCACTGCTAAGCAAGTTGTGGTAGAGATGTGGAAGAAGAATCGGGTCCCTGCCGATACCAAGCAAACCCTCCATGCTGTCCTTGCCGTTGGGCAGAAATTCCATTTAGATGTTAGATCTGGGCAAATGTACCGGACACTCTAAGGAAGCTAGTAGATTTTGGAAAATCTACGGCAAAACGAGTTAACTCTTTTTTATCGGGTAATATCCAGACTAAGGGCTGGTTAAGCCTAAAGGGGCTGTGGGGATTAATCCCCGCAATAAAAATATTTTTTTAATTATATATGCTTTCCCACTCCGTACAATATAACGGTCCTGAACGGGTAAACCCTCTTATCTCTGAGGAGGAAATAGGGAGATATCCAGATTTAATTCAAGACCAATTAAGGGAACTTAATAAGAAAGCAGAGCGAGAAGAAAAGGCGAATTCTATCTTATTAAGTCCCCATAAAATACCTTACGCAAGATCGCCAGATGAAAATAAAATATCCGCAAATAATATAAATGACGTCGGTAGTAAGTGATGCCTATATTTGGGAGAGATGTCCAAGAGCCATTGACACAGTGAATAGTTATAGAACAAAATTAGCATCTGATGCTTCCACCTATCAACTAGGCGAGATCGTCAGGATTGCTGTCCCACCCGTCCATCACGGATTTCTAAATACAGCTAACTCATGGTTAAACGTAACCGTGAAATCAACCGATGGACAACCTCTCGCCGCCTCCACTGTCCAAACCACTCCTAAACTTTCCCCTGCTAACCTTTGTTTTAGTCATATCGGGATAAATTCCTGTTTTGATCAGGTTAATGTCATCGGTCCAAATGGTCAGTATGTGAGTAATGTCCAGAATTACCAGCCCATTTATGCCGTTAACTGGGCAAATAATACAAACCGCGATAATGCGATGGCTAACAGTATCACTGACCGCTCAGCACCCATTGAGGATCTCAGTATTGTTAACCCTGACGTTACCTTTCACACCGTCAGAGGGCAGTCCCTAGCTGATGAAGCCACTCAGGTAGATGGCAGCACTACCCAAGTTACCTTAGGGGAGGTTAATTGCTCCCCGGTTTTAAATGGTCTTCTCAATACTACCAAATCCCTCCCAGTTTGCTGGTTCTCTAGCGACTGTTATGTGGAGCTATATATCACTAATGATGTAAGGAATATGTTTTTTACCGCTGGGCAAGATGAGACCCTAGTATCAGGTGGTTTGACTTTCTCCTTTGAGCTGGATTGCCAATTTGACGTCGTCACCGACAACTCTATGAGAATGATCAAGGATCACGCCGGTTATGGACTTGGTCCCGTCAGTTGGTCTGATACACAACAGAGATGTTCTACCTATACGATAAGAGCCGATGAATTAGCCCAAACTGCCTTAAATACCAAATCTCAAGTCATTAACGGGGTGAAACCTAGAAAACTTTTAAGTGTTCAACAGGCGGCATTTTCATCTAATCAAAACGGGGACCGTGATCCATGGGAACATGTTAATCCCTATTTTACTTTCCAATTGAGAATCGGCACCGAGTTATACCCTCCCCGTGCTCAGGAGGGGCTCGCCCAAATGTATGCCGGTGTCGGTGAATGCTATAATCAATACGCTTACACTACCCAGGCTAATAGAATTAAATTCCACGAGACGAACGACATCGGTCCAGTATTCCCCCGACTTCATTCATCTTCGGGTGGAAGCGGGTCAGCTGGAACCACCTATAATCATGTTAGGGTTGGGAGTGCGGGGGTGAATCTCGCTAACTTCCCGGGATTAAGTAATGGGCTAGATGTTTCAGACGTCCAAATTGAAAGTTTAGGGCTGTTGGGTAAGGATACCCAATCTATATGGTATAATATGGGAACTACGGCTGAGTTAGAGAACGCTAATTATACCGTATACAGCCTAAAAAGATATGGGGTGTTATATTCAGTTAGTGATCAGGGAGACTTTACCGTCTCTTACTAATGAGGGGTGTGGATTAATCCCCATAAAAAAAAATATAACTATAATATATAACAGATGGCTCAGGCAGTTCCCCATAAGCTAAATTTGGAAGAGAACCCTCTCCCGCTACCAGGTCGGTTTAAAAGGACCAAATTTCCCGCAACGGAGGGTGTGACGTCAAATGGACGACAGTCTCATATTTTGCTTCCAAATGGCAGGAATATGTATTTAAATTGTAAGAACTCATGGTTAAATCTAACGATTCAACCAACAGTAACGGGCACGAACCTCCCAACAGCCGAGGTTCCATCATCAGGCGGCACTATCACCTATACTAATAAGGACGTCTTAGCTGTGGATCCCATGGGTTTGGTCAGTTGTATTCAACGCATTACCGTTACTAATAACAAACTTCCCATTTTCGTTCTTAATGATTATAACAAGGTTCACGCTATGCTATGCGTCGCCCAGGGTAACGCCTCAACTCAGGGGGTTAGAGCATTGACCGGGGGAGCAACATTTGCCGGTTCTTTCATTCCAGACAATTTAGCACCACCTTTAGCTAATAATCTTGAACCTACTAGACTAATTGACGGGTTCGGGAACGGTGAAATTCTTACTAGCACCGGAACTAAATACGTGGGACCTAGAATGGGAGCAAGTATTCCATTACTTGGTCTATTAGGTAATGCCCAGATCCCACTAGCCGAGTTGAAGGGTGAAGTTGAAATTATTATTGATTGGGTGGAAGACGGGAGAAATCTCATTTTAACCGCCCCTAAAAAAGAAGAGGATAGCATTGCGGTTTCAGGTATGGACGTCACTGTAACAGCCGTTGATTATACCGTCACAGAAGTATCTTATGATGGTGCCGTAACCATACTTGATGATGCCTCCCAACTTGCCGTCCAGGAGTATAATAAATCTAGAACTGAGCCCATTATGTGGTCCGATAAATATTATTATGCCTTTGGGAAGAATATTGGTCCCGTTGATCTCGGGGTAGCTACCAGCGTTAGGAAAAATGATATTATTAGCAGCACTCGGGTAACCTCCCTTTGTTCCATGTATTTTGCCGGGTTTTGTACGCCAAAGGTTAACCCGACTGGGGTAACGACAGTCGCTAATAAAAATTGGGAAAGTTTCAATGTTCCGCATATATTCTACGATAAGATCCGTTATAGGATCGGCGGCATAGAACACCCTAAACAGCTAGTTGATACAGTCCCTCAAATGGTCCAGAATACCGTCGCTTGTAGTTCAAATAATGATGCCGCCATCGTGAGTGGATTAATGAAACACCCATTAACGACCAACAACTGGAAACCAGAAAATACAGCATGGTCTACCGGGACCACTTCCCCATCTGATACCTTATCTAAGGCTTACCGATTTGTTAATAGAGGCGTTACCGGTATTAACTTTGAGGCATTCCCCGATACATATAGCATTTCCGGTATTGATGCCAGTTCGGTAGATACGGAATGCGAATATGATATTATCGGCAATAACACGGCTACTTATGCCCAGTCTATTAGGGCTATTTGGCTCGCCGTTTATGATTGTGTTTATATCGTTGAAAATGGGCAGATTAGAAAAGCTAAATAAATTTGTAGATTTTGGAAAATCTACGGCAAAACGAGTTAAACTCTCAGCCCTTTATCAGCTATAATAAGGATAAAGGGCTGGAAGCCTAAAGGGGTTATGGGGATTAATCCCCATCATTAAGCAGTCTGGGCGATATTACTAACCCCATCGGAGCTATCCTGATCCCTTTCCATGGGATCGTAATCATTTCCAAAAAAAGACGGGGGGTTATGGATTTGCTCGTGGACACAGTTAAGAGTCGCGATTAATTCCTGATTCTGCCTAGCGATCACCTCCTGCCGTCTAAGGACTCTCATTATATTCCTTTCAACTCGCATTAATCTTTCTTCCATTTAAGCATTAATAGGAATATTATTCTCGGGATTAACCCTATTAGCTACAAATGGGCTATTTACTGGGAGGTTAGTTCTGATGACTGACCACTTGCTAAAATTCGCCGCTGTCTCATTATTCAGTATTTTGAAGAGTGCGGTTCGGTTAATTCCCGTTTGGACTCTAACATCGGTATTGCTAAAACAATAATACAACTGCTTAGGGGCGTCCATATGCCAGCAAATGTATCGGTAATTTCTCATCACTTTAATCATGGTTCTATTTAATCGTTACTATAGTTTATACTATAATAATGCTTAAATGCTTTTGCTTTTTTAAATGGTTAGTCTTCTTCCTCGGTAATCAGGCAACTTGTAGGGATCTTACTGTAGTATTGATTGTTAATATAGGCTAAAACCAAATCGCTGTTAAATCTATATCCCCGTTTCCGGCTACCAGCTTCATCTCTGTATGTATAAGCCTTAACTGAAGTCATCTCCCCTATCTTAGGACCTATAGATTTTTGGCTAAACCCTTCCCCCTTTAGACCATTATCCGAACAATAGGATCTTAGGGCGTTTACTAACTCAGTCGTATTGATGAAATACTCATTATTACCCTTCATGGGTATAAAATTGTTTTCACCAAGGGTATCGTCTTCTATCTGGTGCTTAAACCATTCGGGGAATGTTGGGACGTTTTTAAGCATTAAGGCAACCGATTCTTTACTAATTGGGAATTTTTTAGGGTCGTAATCCTCTATATCTACCCGCATCATAATCCAAAATATCTCCCTGATAATTTCAGTATCTTCCAATCCTTTATGAAATTCATTCCACCATTCGGTCTTATTCTGAAAAGTATTTAGACATCTTTGATAATTAACCCGTCTATTATCGCATTCTACCTTAACCCCCTCGGTTTCATTTGAGCAGAAAACCTGCCTGACATAATTTTTTACATAAAACCCCTTAACATATTTATCAGATAAGGTATGACCTATACAAGTCGCCAAGTCCTTCATTTTCCCAACTAAACCCCCTGCCTTATAGCTCTCACTTTCGTTAAGTTGAGTCAGTAGCTTATCAGCTAAACAGGCGTTATAAGGTCCAAAGATTTGATCCGGGTCACTCGTTCGCTTAACGTAGCGGGTCCCGATTAATTTGGAGATGAAAGTAATTAAAGAGTCTTTCCCGGTTCCTTGACGGGAGATTAAACCTAAAACTACTTCAGGTCTAACTTCAGGATATTGAACTAAGTGGATCACAAACCGCCATAACCATTCAGCATTCTCGCCGAGTTTATCACCTATCTCGTGGTTCTCTCCCATAAGTGCCGATAAAAAAGGGAATAGATAATTATCCCTCCAATCCTCAGTCTTTTTAGATATTTCCCCGTTCTCGTCAGTAGGGTTAGATAGGTATTGGTAGGGGACATAAGTATTAAATACATCACTCTTGGCAGTGGCAGGATTTGGGTTTTTACTATAGGGTAGAAAATCCAGTTTTTCATAAGTTGGGATATTAGGGTCATCTTTCCAAACACTAATAAAGTATTGTTTGTATTTTTGATCAGGTTCAAAGGGGTTCTCTATTTTCCCCATACTGTTATAAATATGTGCCATTCCCTGATCATTTACTTGTTGATATGGGAAATCTTCTCCATTATTCGGGCTATACCTCCAAAAACATGGGGGATCTCTGGTTTTAAATATTAAGGGATTATCAGGATCGGGATTAAGTTGATCGCACATCTCTTTATAGATAGCCATTTTCTCATTTTGAGCCGCATTTTCGTCCCAGTCGTGCGGGCAGGATATTTTAGTGGATCTCAACTTTAATTCCCATTTAATCCCATACTCTTTAGTCCTCTCATTACACTCATCTAAATTTATCGGTTCGTCAGCCTTAAAGAAGATCCCATCAAAGAAAGGAGTTAATACCTGGTGTGGGATCAGGGGTCGTATTTTACATAGAGCTTTATCCTCATAAATAGAGAGTAACTGGTTAATTGCGGACCCCTTAGGGTTATTTTGGCTCTTGCCGTGGGTAAGATCATATTTTGGTCGGTAAATATCCAATAGTTTATCCCGTGCCTCGGTGAATTCCGAAGCGAACCTCTTTAACCAGGCAAGTTTAGGTTTCGGATTATCCTGATACATCACCTTTAACACATCTCGTTTTTTGATATTATTGCTTTCCAGGACTTCTTTTCGGTTATTAACATACTCAGCAAGGATAGGGGTGCTAATATTATTTTCTCCGCATAAATACAGGGCAAAAGTGGGGTGGCAGTTCACAATATCAAGATCTACGTAGCCTTGAGGTGCTAAGAACCATTTGAGGTCATTTTGGAGATTTTGAAAACCCCAACCATCAATATAGCGTCTCCCTTCTTTTCGTCCCTCAGCCCATTTAAGTCGGTAACTATTAACTCCACCTTGTCTAATAAACTCTTTAACGTGTTTCACGATCGTTTTAGCATACTGATCGGGAGACAGCCCTTTTTTACTGACTGTTAACCCGTCCTGATCTTCCTCAGCCGGGTCATATATCTCATTTCTCACCCATTTATGCCCCATATATTCTATATATTTAAGGTGCCTCAAATTATACTCCTCAATAAAAGTCTCGTCCATTATATTTTGGGAAATATTATTATTATCCAGGTTCATCTTTTTTTCTATATTCCTCTTACTTGAGTTATCCTTAAGTCAATTGCTTTTTAGTTTTTGATTTAAAGTAAATGCCTCTCTAATCGTTATCCAGTAATTTTATCGTTATTTGGGATCACTTAAGGGCGATAGTCGGCGAAGTGAGTTCTCAAAGATCTTTATCCAGTAATTTCTCTCGTTATTTGGGATCTTAAATAGGGAGTTGTGAGGTTTTGTGTCAATTTTTTTCGGCTGGGATAAATAGGTTGGAGTATTAGCAGAGAGATATCGGTGACACAGAATCACAAAATAACACCCCTCTTTAAAAGTATTCTATATGAACCTTTTCTATTTTTGGATAACTACTATATCCCAAAATACATCACCCTAAAAGGAAAAGGGCTGAGAGACCCCTTTTTTTTTGTGTCAAATGTGTCATATTGTGTCATTTCAATCACCCGCCAACTACCCGTCCAACTATCAACCCAACTTATCCTATAACTCGCTTCGCTCGTGGCGGCGATGTCTTCTAGGAGAATTGTCGGAGAGTCCCGATAAATATTGAGAAATACCGAGAAATCATGTTTTTATACAATCCTATAAGATCAGTTTATAGAATCCTATAAGTTGAATTATATAGAACCCTATAAGACCAGTTTATAAGATCCTATAAGACCATTTATAAGATCCTATAAGACCAGTTTATAAGATCCTATA
>WLWF01002712.1_pt1 | contig 12411 bp, 17 predicted proteins | sample 6718331 | NCBI WGS metagenome assembly WLWF01 (sample SAMN12718692, study PRJNA515312) | sponge metagenome | isolation source: marine sponge | host: Mycale hentscheli | place: New Zealand: South Island, Marlborough, Capsize Point | collected 2003-05-01
ACAAAGCAGATATCTATGACCCACAATTATATGGATATGAGGTGCGATCTCCAGATGGCGAAATATCTTTTGAAGCTATCAGCAATCCAAGATCTGGTCTAAGAGAGCAAAGGCCAGATAGAGTTGGACCATTCACAGCGGCACTTGGCCCAGATGGATTAGAAGACATGCCGTTTGTGCCACCTCAAAGACGTGCTATGACAGAACCAGAAAAACCTACATACACACAAGAAGAACAAGCAGAAATAGATAAATTCTATGATGATATGTTTGGAGGATCTGAATAATGGCAAACCCAGTAAAAGGCGCAATTAGTCAGCTTGGTGAAAGAATTATCGACACCAGTAAAGGAATGTTTTCTGCTATTAGTAATGCTTTTGGAAAAGAAAGTGCAGATAAAATTCAAAGTTTAAGAACAGACGCCCAGTCTTTTCCATCTGTTGCAGAGCCAACAATAGACAATGCACCTTTAATGGCAGCTCATAACACAAGTGCTGAAGGTATATTGGTTGCAAATGAAATCGGCGGTATTCCCAGTCCATCGATTGCTATTTCAGATCCAGCTAACTTGCAAAATTTTGGCGAGATTAGTCTGATTATGGACCCTAATAAGCTAGATCCAAATATGAACATCTATCCAACAGATGCTTACACAGGCAGACAGCCTAAAGGTAAATCAAAAATAGCAAATGAAAAACAATTTAAAGAACGTATGAAAGCTGATGTTAATTTTGGTCACATAGATGATACTGCCAGATATTTATTATCAGGATCACCAGAAGACGCTGATTTAGATTTAAAAATAGTTAATGCTGCGATAGCCAATGGTTTGATCAATCCAAAAGACTTTAATAACTTTGGAGAATTATTTGGTGAAGCAAGTAGAAAAATTGAACGTGATATAAACAACATGTCTTTTCTTAATCAGTATGATGGCATTTCAGAATATGCAGAAGTAAAACGTATGTTGCCTCCAAAAGATCCATACTATTCTGATGGAAGTCACAGGCCAGATAGACCAGAGACAATGTCAACAGTTTTAAAAGATATGCGTCAAGGCGAATACGGACCGATGTATATGCCAGCATCAGAAGCTCATGCACAAAACTATCCGGGAGCGTTAAGAGCAGCTACAACACGACCATTTAAAAGTATTGACGAAATCAAAGATTCTAGAGGTCAAATTTATGTTGAGGAAAGAGATAATCCAAACCCAAGTTATGTATCAAATCCTCTTGAAGATTTTTTCGACCAGTTTTCATCAGTAAAATATTCTTTGCTTGATGATCTTACAGAAAAATTTACAAAAACAGAAATTAGAACGCGCAGATCCAGAAATGAAGACGGCGAGTTTATTACAACTCAAGAACCAATAACACGCATGATGGGAATGGAAACAGCTAATGAGCTGTTGCTTGCTCTTGGTCGTAACGATGCAGACATTGCTCGTACAGCGGCTGTATCTGAAGGTTTTGTATCTATGGACGATATTCCTGCACTCAGAGATGCAGTAAACCGTCTTGGCGAAGTTATGCAAACTGCTCCAACAAAGTATTTTGAAGCAAAGCCTAATGCGGCAATGAGCCTAAGTGATTTTGATGTGGCTCTTGTTCCACAAGAAGTTACTGAAAATCCACAATTAATGGAAATATTTAAAGAAAACAATTTGCCTGTATCGACTTATCAAGATTTCGGACCGAATAAAGAGCGTTATAGAGAAGGCGTAATGCGTGGAATGAATGAAAATTTGTTTTCTGTGCCTTTGGCTGGTACACTGGGGTATGGTGCGTTGCAGGGCGTAGGAGATAATGATGGCGAGAGCGGCAGTTAAGCGCGTAGCGCAAGCAGAAATTAGAGCAGCTAAAAGCTTTTTGGAGCGGCGTGGTCTGAAGTCTAACGAAATATCTCCTAAGAAATTTGCTATGGCGGCTAAAGAACTGGATAAAGGCTTTGCTGATACGCTAAAAGTTTTGGCGCGTGAGCTGTCAGGAGGTCAAGTATAGTGGCTGGCTTTTGGGAAACATATTACAAAATGTCTTCGCCACCCATGTACGACATGACTGGTCAAGATCCAGAAGTTCTAAAAGGTATGGCTCGAACTGCACTAGACAGCGCAACAATTGTTGGCGTGGGTGGTGAGATCGAAGCTGGTCTAAGGGCGCCATTTAGCGATAAGACATTTCAAGAGATTGACAGTGAAATTAATCAACAGCAAGCTGATTTTAAAGAAAACTATCCAGCAGAATACACAACATCTAGTGTTTTAGGTATGGGTTCTACGATTGGATTAGGCGCTCCAGCGGCTGTAACAAAAATAGTTGGAGGCAAAATCCTTCCAAATGTTACGTTTGGAACTACTGCTGGTGCTTTGGGTGGTTTTTTTGGCGGTACTGGAGAAGGTGAAACGACAGAAGAACGTATACAATCGGGCAAAGAACAAATTGCACCAATGGCAGTTGGTTCTGGAACTGTGACTTTGGGCATTATGAGCGCAATGAAAGCAGCTCCACCTGTTATTAGATTTATTGGAAATATGGCTAGTAAGGTCATGGGAAGATGAACAGAGCAAGTTTTGGTAAACTAATGTCTAAAGGAGGACAAAATATGAAGTATGGCAAAAAGAAACCTATGAAATCTGTCAAAAAGAATGTAAAGAAAAAGAAGAAGGTAATGAAAAAAGGTAAAAAATACTAATGTCAGAACAAAAAAACTCTGAAGTTGTCGAAGTTCATGTGACTGGCATTTCAATGTCAGGAGGCGTGAAAGATGACAACAAGCGATCTGCTCCAACAGATCAGAAAAAATCTGGAGAAACGGCGGTTAGAAATAGCTGAAGGTATGGTTGATGGTCGGATGGCCGACTTCAATTCATATCATAAAAACGTAGGGATCGCAGAAGGCTTAATACAAGCATCTGAGGTTATCCGCGAAACTTTAAAAGCTCTTAATGAGGAGGATGTATGACATGTCTCATCAGCATGATAGAATATTTACAGATGAAGAAACCAGTGCAACAATTGGTTCTCATCAAATCCCAATTCCCCTAAATTGGAAAGTTTTGGTTCAACCTAATCAGGTTAAAATGAAAACAGCAGGCGGTATATTACTGCCAGATTCATCAAAAGATAATGAAGAATATCTTACAGCTCATGGCACAGTATGCGCTATGGGTGAGCTTGCGTATCGTGACAGAGACACAGGCGCAAAGTGGAAATCAGAAATTTTACCAAAGATTGGTAATCGTGTGACCTACGGAAAATATGCTGGTCAAAAGATTGTTGTCAAAGGCGTAAAGTTTCTTCTTTTAAACGATGATGAAATAACTTCTATACTACCAGATGGTGTAGAAGTTGCAGCGTATTTAGGGTAGTATTATGGCAGAAAAAGAAATTTTAGAAGAAATTGAATCTGAAATAAAAAAGGCTAAAGGTGAGCCTGAAGATTTTCAGATCGAAATCACAAATGATAATCCAGTGCAGGAAGCAAAGGAAGAAGCAAAAGACGTAGCTGAAGAAAAACAAGCAGAAACAGAAGCAGAAGAAGAGGGTGATGATTATGGACCTAAAGTTCAGAAGCGCATTCAAAAGCTTGTTCAACAACGTAGAGATGCTGAAGTCCAAGCTAATCAAATTCAAGAGCAAAATTCTCAGCTTCAGAAAAGACTTGAAAGACTGGAGCAAGGATCTCAAAAATCGGCTGAACAAGCGTTTAATCAGCGTTACGGAGAAACTAGGGCAGCTCTTGAGCAAGCCGTGGAAGAAGGTGACACGAAAGCGCAAGTAGCATATCAGGAACAATTAGCCGACATGAGAGCGGCTATGCGTATTGCTGAAATGCAACGGCAACAATCCCAGCAACGTGCAGCGGCATCTCCAACAGTAGGCCGCGCACAGCAAGCTGCACAAAACCCAGCGCCACCAAAAGCAATGCAGTGGTGGCAAGCGAATAACTGGTTTAATGCATCAGGGTTTGAAAGAGAAACGGCTGCTGCTCGTTCGATTGATGTCCAACTTGATTTAGAAGGTTATGACAAAAATTCTAACGAATATTATCAAATTTTAAACAGTCGTTTACAAAAATTGTTTCCTGAGTTATCTTCAGGATCAAGTCCAAGTAAGGCAAGAACAAAAAGTAGACCACCAGTCGCCCCCACTACAGGCGGTTCTTCCACATACAAGGGCAATAGAGTGCGGATGACGCAAGAGCAACTTAGGATGGCGAGAGAACTTGGCATCAATGATGAAAAGAGTCTTAAAAAATATGAGGCCGAAATTCGGCGTCAGCAAAGGAGCCAATAATGTCTGAGAAAAGAAATGTTCGTGCAAACCAAACTCGTTCTTCCATCCGTGATGAGGAAACTCGCCGTGAAACGGCATGGAAACCACCAGCACTTTTGGACGCGCCAGAAGCACGTCCCGGCTATGTCCAAAGGTGGGTAGCTACCTCGATTCAGGGTAAAGACACCCCAGACAACGTGTATAAACGTATGCGCGAAGGATGGGAACCTCGCTCTGCTGACACTGTGAAAAGTAAGTTGTTTCCGACTATCAATCACGGCCAGTGGGAAGGTTCTATCGGCATTGAAGGAATGCTCCTATGCGAAATGCCTGAAGAAAAGCACATGCAAATGAAAGCTTATTATTCAGGAAAAAGCCAAGAGCAAAACGAATCAGTTGTCGGTGAACTTGATGCGATTGGACGGCGTAATGGATTGCAGATCCAACAGGATAGGCATTCTGAGGTAAGTCGTGGTAGATCTCTTTCTGCCGCGAGTGATTAAATTTAACGCTATAAAGGAGCGAATAAATGGCTAATGTAGATGCAGCCTTTGGCTTTGTGCCAGTTCGTCACATGAGCGGTAATGCACCTCGCACAAACAAATACACCATTACTTCTGGTCTTGCAGAAAACATCTTCTCTGGAGATATGGTCATCCTAACAGCGGATGGCGTTCTAACTCCAGCAGGTGCTACTGAAACGAATCAGATTGGTGTTTTTGGTGGGGTTTCATACACCGCTAGTGACGGTTCTTACGTCTATAGTGAATACTGGCCTTCGGGTACAGTTGCTACAGACATCATCGCATATGTATATGATGATCCATATACTGTGTTTAAGGTCCAGTCTGCTGGAACTACTGCACAGACAAATATCGGCAATTGCGCTGATATTGTTGCTGGTGCAGGGTCCACAACAACTGGTCGTTCTGGTTTTGAAATTTCAGGAACTATGGCTGCTGGTACAGCGCAATGTAAGATACTTGCTCTGCACGAGACACCAGACAATGCGTTTGGTGCTAATGCAATCATGGAAGTGCTTGTCAACGAGCATGTCCTGAAAGACACTGCTGGTATTTAAGGAGGGTATGAAAAATGGCAATGAATAGAGCATCATTTGCAAAAATGCTTGAGCCGGGTCTGAATACTCTTTTTGGACTCGAATATGACAGCTATCCATCCGAATATGAGGCGGTTTTCGAATCAAATACTTCTCAGAAGGCATTTGAGGAAGACGTACTTTTATCTGGTTTTGGATCAGCTCCAACCAAAGGTGAAGGCGCAGCAATCAGTTACGATGCGGCTTCTCAACAGTGGACTGCGCGTTATCAGCACGAAACAATTGCTTTGGCTTTCTCAATTACTGAAGAAGCTGAAGAAGACGGTCAATATGGCTCAATTGCTTCACGCTATACAAAAGCACTTGCACGTTCTATGTCTTCTACTAAGGAGATTAAGGCTGCAAATATTTTGAATAACGCAACTTCAGCAGGCACATATGCTGGCGGTGATGGTGTGGCTCTTTTGAGTACAGCTCACCCAACGCAGAACGGCAACCAGTCAAATACACTTGCGACTGCTGCTGACCTTTCCGAAACATCACTTGAATCTATCCTTATCCAAATTTCGGATATGAAAGATGATCGTGGTCTTCGGGTTGCGGCACAAGGTCAAATGCTTGTTATACCAACAGCATATACCTTTGTTGCAGAACGTCTGCTAGAATCACAGTTACGCACAGGAACTGCTGACAACGACATCAACGCTATCAAATCTGGTGGTTATCTGCCAAGAGGATATCATGTGATGCGCCGTCTTACAGACAGTGATGCGTTCTTTGTGACCACTGATGTTCCTGATGGAATGAAAATGTTCCAGCGTTCCCCAATGAAAAAAGGGATGGAAGGTGACTTCGAAACTGGCAACGTGCGCTATAAAGTACGCGAGCGTTACAGCTTTGGCTTTACTGACTGGCGCGGTCTTTTCGGATCTGAAGGCGCAGCATAACATCCCAAACCTCTCTCTGTTTGGATTGATTGAGGCGGTCTTCGGATCGCCTCTTTCTTTTTTATATAAATGTGTTATTCTGCGCGTGGGGTAACATTAGCCTTGCAGACAGGAAAACGCCCCACCTGACGTTGCACAGACTGCATGGCAAAACCTTGTGCAAGGGGTATTATAATATGGCTTCATCGACTTTTTCAGGTCCAGTGACTTCTACTGCTGGTTTTATTAGCGGTTCAGACTCTCTGGTTTCTATTACAGCAGACGCAACAATTACATCTGCATCTCATGCAGGACGCACAATGAATCTTAACGTAGCGTCAGGCGCAACCTTAACACTTCCAGCAGCGGCTGGAACTGGCAATACATATAGTTTCTTTGTTCAAACAACAGTGACTTCTAACAGCTACAAGATCCAAGTTGCTAATGGCAATGACACAATGTCAGGTACAGCAGTGGTGGCAAATGATTCTGATAACACTGCTTCTATTTTTGAAACAGCAGCAGACAGTGACACCATTACATTAGATGGTACTACAACTGGCGGTATTCTTGGCGGTCACATTGAAATCCAAGATGTTGCTTCAAACAAGTTTCGTGTTTTAATCAATCAAGCAGCTACTGGAACAGAAGCAACTCCATTTAGCGCAGCCGTTTCATAGGTGACGCATGGGTAAGCTAAACATGATGAACCCTAAAAAGAAGGTTCGAGCTAGAAATAAAGATGGTACGCTAAAAGCAGATGATCCATCCACGCCTAATGTAAATGAAGCGTGGGAAGAAAAATCTGTAAAAAAGAAGCGTGGCCGTCCATCAAAAAAAAAGGATAGCTGATGGCTGATATCGTAACAACAACTACGATAGAAGATAACCCACGCGAAGCTGTGTTTGCTTTTCAGTATCAATATGTCGATACTGGTGACGAAAGCGCAGTTAGTAAAATTGATGTCTCTTCACTTGTTAAAAATTCAAATGGAGCAACATGTACAGGCGTGAGAATTCTAGAGTGTTGGTGGATTATTCAAGGCATGACAGTAGAAGTGCTTGCAGATGCAAGTACCGATATTATTATTATGCATTTAGCTGAAAACCAACAAGGCTATCATAGTTTTGAAAAATTTGGTGGGCTTCCTTCAAGCTCTTCATATGGCACAACTCCAACTGGTGACATTAAGTTTACCACAACAGGAGCTGGTGCAGCTGGAGATGCATATCAGGTAGTTTTGCGCGTAGCTAAAAAATATTAGATTAGGTGGCTTCGGCCACCTTTTCAAAATTAGGAGTGATTTATGGCTACTTCAGGAACAGTGGCGTTTCGACCAAATGTAGAAGAAATTATTACCGAAGCATTTGAACGCTGCAATATAGATACGCAAACACAAACAGGCGACAAAGCAGTTTCTGCTAGGCGTAGTCTTAACCTACTCTTCTCTGAGTGGGCAAACAGAGGTATCAATTACTGGGCTGTAGATGAGCAAACATTAACACTGGGAAACGGCACAGTGTCCTACACGTTGCCAGCAGGAACAATTGACATTCTAAGTGCAGTTATCCGGGATAGTGCAACTGGTACAAACTCTGATCAACTTATCAATCGTGTGTCGATTGCAGATTATAATCAGCTTCCAAACAAAACATCTGGAGGCAAGCCAAGTCAATACATGTTAGATAAGCAATTTACGCCTGTCATTTATTTTTGGCAAGTTCCAAATACCACAACATATAGTATGGTCTATTGGGCAATTAGACAGCTTGAAGATGTTTCAGCATCAAACCAAGACGCAGATATACCATATCGATGGAACGAATGCATTTGTGCTGGACTAGCTAGTAAACTAGCTATGAAGTTTGCGCCTGAAAAGTTTTCAATTCTAAACGAAATGTATGAACGCGCATTTAATTTTGCAGCGGCATCTGACAATGACGGCGTTTCTTTGAGGGTTCAGCCAACTGCGCTGAATTTATATTAATGGGTAAATTTGCAAGAGGAAAAAAATCTCTAGCAATAAGTGACAGAGGTGGTTTGAGGGTCAAATACACTGACCTCAAAACAACTTGGGATGGCTTGCGTGTCGCTCCAGATGACTGGGAAGCAAAACAACCACAGCTTACACCAGCTAAAAATGTTGTAGACGCAACTGCACTATTTAATCCACGTCCAGACAATGATCCAGAAAACGTAGATTTTTTTGTAGGCTATAATTATGACATTTTTTTAGATCCACGTCAGCGCCCTCCAGTGGGTATACACGGCCTTGGATCTGTTGCCTCAACTGGTCTTTTTATAGAAATGGAAGTTTCAGTAACTGGAGTGGCTGGTACAGGCGCTGTAGGTACATCCTTTCCAAATCCAGCAATAAATCCAGCAACTGGCACAGGGGCGATTGGATCTTCTTCAGTTGTTATATCTTTTGATATAAATGTCACAGGCGTTGCTGGAACTGGCGCACTTGGCGATCTGATCTTTGCCACACCAGTAACAGGATTGGCTGGTACAGGCGCTATTGGATCATCAACAGTTGAACAAGATTTCGAAGTATCAGGCGTAGCTGGTACTGGGGCTATTGGAACATTAACGACTGAACAAGAACAACCCATCACAGGCGTGGCTGGCACAGGCGCGATTGGAACATCAACGCCTGAACAAGACTTAGAAATATCAGGTGTAGCTGGCACTGGAGCTGTTCATGTCATTGGAACTGGCGCTGGAAGTGATTTTAATGTAATTGTTGGTCCAGTTACTGGTCTTGGTGGTGTCGGTGCAACAGGAACTGAAGTTGCAGAGTCTGAAATTACTGAAACAGGATTGGCTGGTACAGGTGCAATTGGTGATGGAACTGTTGTTCAACCAGCAGTTGGATTTGGTAATAATTCGTGGAATAATGGATCGTGGGGTAATGGTTAATGAATTACACACAATTAGTGAGTAATATTCAAAACTTCTTAGAAGACGATGGCACAGAGCTTTCGGCATCTATTGATCAAATTATAGGACAAGCTGAAGAAATGGTATTTCAGCGTTTGCCAAACTTGCCGTGTTTTAGAAAAACAACATCAGCAAGTCTTGTGCAAGGCACATCAGATTATGTTGTGCCATCTGCAAGAATGATTAGACAAGTTTCAATTATTACATCAAACGTAGTATCTTATATAAATCACAGAGTTGATTCTTATTTGCGTGATTACTCACCAAACGCCACAACTCAAGGCGTTCCAGAAATGTATAGCACTAAAACAGCAGCTATTGGAGGTACAACTATTACTGTTGCGCCAACTCCAGATGCTACAACATCAACTTATCAGGTCGATTTTATCGCACCAGAAACAGGATTGAGTTCAAGTAATGCAAATACTTGGGTTGGAGATAACGCAGAAAATGTGTTATTAGCAGCGTGTCTTTACGAAGCATCAGCTTTTTTGAAAGCTGGAGAAACTTTGACGCTTTACAAGACACAATTTGACGAAGCAGTACAATTATTTGTACAAGAGATGCAGCGAGACTACGCAGCAGAATATAACGGAGGTTTATAATGGCTATTACTCAAGCAATGTGTACAAGTTTTAAAGAAGACTTGTTTCAAAAAGAACAGGATCTAGATTCAGATACTATCAAGATTGCGCTGTATACTTCATCAGCGTCATTAGATGCAGCAACAACTGCCTATACTACCAGCGGCGAAGTTGCTTCTGGCAATGGATACACAACAGGTGGTGAAACACTTACCAGTCCAGTTATTGGAACAACAGGAACGTCAGCACACGTTGACTTTGCAAATCCAGAATGGACATCAGCAACATTCACAACGGCTGGTGCATTGATTTACAATGACACAACTGCTGGAAACCAATCAATTGCAGTGTTAAGTTTTGGCGGTGATTTTACAGTAACTTCAGGTACATTCAGAATTGTATTTCCAACTGCTGGATCTTCTGGATTGATCCGCATTGATTAATATAAGGATAAAAAAATATGGCTAGTACCTTTATAAATGACCTTCGGCTCGAAGAAATGGCCACTGGCGAAAACGCTGGCTCTTGGGGTACGAAGACCAATACAAATCTTGAATTAATTGCAGAGGCTTTTTCTTTTAGTACAGAAGGAATAACTACAAACGCCGACACGCATACAACTACAATAGCAGATGGTGCAACTGATCCCGGACGATCAATGTACTTAAAATACACAGGAGCATTAGACTCTACTTGCACAATTACAATCGGACCAAACACGGTCAGCAAGCTGTGGTTTATTGAAAACGGAACTTCTGGATCTCAAGACATAATTATAAAGCAAGGATCTGGCACTACAGTTACTATTCCACCGGGCGATACTAAAGCTATTTATTCTGATGGCGCAGGATCTGGTGGTGGAATGGTTGATGCGTTTGCATCTTTAAATGTTGGTGCTTTTACATCTAATTCTGCGTCTACAATAACAACTGCTGATAACACTACCCAGCTTACCCTTATTTCTACAGATGCAGATGCAAATGTCGGTCCTGTTTTAGACTTGAATAGAAATGTTACAGGTGCTGATGATGACAATTTAGGGTCTATCACGTTTACAGCAAAAGACGATGCTGGAAATGCCCAGACTTTTGCAAAAATTGATACATCTATCAGAGATGCCAGCAACAGCACAGAGGCTAGTAGATTAAATTTTCATGTAGCTAGTAATGGTAGTGTAACAAAATTTTTAGGATTTATTGGACAAACAGCTTCCGCAGGAGCAGGAACAACTTTCAATGAAGATGGTAATGATGTTGACTTCCGTATTGAGTCTGACACAAAACCTAATGCTTTTTCCCTTAACGGTGCTACAGGTGCTGTTGGGTTTAATGTATTAGACGGTGACGTTACTAGCGATGGCACTGCCGCAAGACAATATGTGAGTATTATTGGAACAGCTAACAGAGGCAGATTAAACCTTGGAACTACTGCATCGAATGGTGCAGATGCAGGAACTTTAGCATTTACTAATGGTGCAAATACTCTTGTAAGTTTGAGCGTTGATACGACTTCTGGCGTACAAAACACTGGAACATTAAATGTACTTGGCACTAGGTCAATAAAAATTCAAGCTGCTGCTAGTGATGAAGTTGTGTTTAACGAAAGTGGTCTTGATGTAGACTTCCGCATTGAAGGAGATACACTATCCAATCTCTTCCATGTCGATGCAGGAGATGATTCTATAGGTATTAATTCACAAGGCACAGGCGGTGCTTTGGTTACAATTCAAGGCAGAGCGGGTGGTAGTGGTGCTGAGATCACTACTAAAGGTGTGCATATTATCGAAGGTGGTTTTAACAACGGTAATACATTTCAAGTGAGTGATTCTAGTTCTGTTGCAAGATTTGCTGTTAATGGATTCGGAAGTACCAGTGTCGGAGGGGATACTACATTAGCTCAATGGTTTAACGCTGACGGTACATATGGAACAAAGTTTCAAGTGCAAACTCTTGGAGATGACACAGATCAAAACTATGTAACTGCTGCATTTATTAAATCAAGAAATGATACATCCCCAAGCTATGTAGTTATCGGTAAAAATAGAGGTGGAGCTGCTAACAGCGACACAACGATCAATGGTAATGACAGTATAGGAGCAATTTCGTTTCAAGGTGCTGACGGAACAACATACCAAGAAGCAGCAAGAATATCATCAGAAGCAGGAGCAGGGTGGGGTGCTAATGATGGTGTTGCCAATATAGAGTTTTATACAAACTCTGGCACAACATCTGTAGCTAAAAGAATGACCATACAACATGACAGTGGTAATAATGTCGAGATTGAAGATGGTCTTACACTTAAAGATGGAAATTTAATAATGGCCAATGGCCACGGCATTGACTTTAGTGCTACAGGAGACGCAACTGCTACTAGTGAAATTTTAAGCGACTATGAAGAAGGAACTTGGACGCCTGCTTCTCCTGATGTAACACTTAGTGGTATACAAACTAGCACGTATACCAGAGTAGGAAGAATGGTTTTTATACAAGCTAAATTTATATTTCCTACTTCTAGTTCAGGTTCAACGGCAAGGGTTAATGGTTTACCTTTTTCTGTTAATGGAAATGGAACAAACAGTCAGTATAACATAAGTTCAGGGGAACATACATTTGGTAGTTAT
>WLWF01002713.1_pt1 | contig 12408 bp, 6 predicted proteins | sample 6718331 | NCBI WGS metagenome assembly WLWF01 (sample SAMN12718692, study PRJNA515312) | sponge metagenome | isolation source: marine sponge | host: Mycale hentscheli | place: New Zealand: South Island, Marlborough, Capsize Point | collected 2003-05-01
CATTCTTAAAAAACACTAAAGAAGGAGTAGAAGTATAACCAGAACCCGCAGATGTAACTAACGCACCCTGAATTCCGCTAGAATTTGCATCCTCAAAGTCTGGAAGATATCTAACAGCGGTAGCAGTAGCTTGTTTCGCAAATCCTCCCCCCGTTATATCTATTACAACGTCTGAGTTATACCCACTTCCTGTAGTAACAATATTTATACCAGTGACTGAATTAACGAACTCTCCAGTAAAGCCAGAAGAATAAGAAAGCTCTGCGTTTATAGGGTAATTATTTAAAAGGTCTGCGCCACTAAAAAATCCAGCACTTATAGAAAAATCACCAGTCTTTGTAACAAATGCGTTACCGCCTGAAGAAGGAACTCCCGACACACCAGTAAAATCTGAATTATCAACTGTAGTAAAAGAGAAAAATTCCTGAGTAAGTGCTTTTTGACCTGTAAATAAAATATTTTTATTAAAATCACCTATAGTAGTTCTAAAAAATAAAGGTATACTATAAGTATCATTCTCTGTAATGTTTTGATTTCCCGAAAATGTCAAAACTGTATTGTTCGTACCCGAAACTCTAAAAGGTAAAGTGTTAGTTGGTGTTGCTATTCCAGTAAACGAACTATCATTAACAGAAATATTAAAAACTTCAAAAGCTGCACTGTCTCCAGTGTTAGATATAAAACCAGAAGCTTGCCCGCCACTACTTATAAATTGAGAAATAGGCGAAACTGAAAATCCCGCTTGACCAGAGGTTGACAAAGTTGCTTGTAAATCTATATCTGTCCCAGTCGAATCAAGACAAAGGCGTTGAATTACAAAATCATTTTTACTCTGACCTTCAGAAACTAAGTTACCATCTACATAATAACTTAACTTATTGGCTGTTATATCGCCTGAAAGATTAAACTTAGAGTTAGGCAAATAAGAATAAGTATAATTACCTTGAGGATCAAGTATTCTACCCTTCTTAAAATCCCACGTTATTTTTTGACCTTCTCCAGAAAAACCAAAACTGGCATCACCAGTAGTGTTAGAAATAATAAAATCAGAATAAAAAGAATAATCTTTCTTTTCCTCTATCTTTCTATAACTGGCTCCTGTAATTATCATTTTCTAGTAAATTTCGGGCCTATAAGGGTGCTAAACATGTCCTTTGGCGGTAATTCATTTGGTCTACTTTGAAAAGATAATTTTGTAGTATAGCCTTGATCAGAAATACTTATGTTATATTGCTGTAAGCCTTCTGTTATTTTTACAAACGGCTTTAAGGAGCCTAGCTCTAATCCAGCTAGATTTACGCTCAAACTTTCTTGCGGCAAAACTTCTTGATTGTTTAACCATTGTAAAAAGTTAAAATACTCATCATGAGTTTTAAAATTTCCATCTCCTGGTATCCACAAGTTATTCACCTGACCTTCTGGTAGAGTGGGATCGAAGGTTAGATAATTCATTTGCTCAGAAGAATCTATAACCTCTATATTTATTTTGGAAACGTTTCCAACTTCAATATCACTAAATGAATTTTTAATATCTTGCAGTTTAGAGAGAAAGGTTGATCTTTCGGCAGTCTCTATATAGTTAGCCGCGTAAGAGGAGTTTTGAGGTCCAACTCCTAAAGGAAAGACTATGTAAGCGTTTCTTAAACCAAATTGTGGATGAGCAAAAAATACTTGAAAACCATAAGATTGCCTATTTTCGAATAAGTTAGCTTCAGGTTCATTTTGGGCTTGAGACAAATCAAATATTCCAACGGGAAATCTACTTTTACTTGCTCCAAAAGTTTGATGATAAGGTTTTCCATCGGGATTTTCGGCACTTTCCCCATTATCTTCCGCTTCCAAATCTATGCCGATTGGCAATGCTTTAGTTATATCATTATCACATCTTTCCCTACATACAGTAGCAACCAAACTTTTTTGTTTTTCGCATATAAAAGAGGTTGTAGAACAACTTTCTGTTTTGTCAGCACCTCTTTCTACATCTTTCATGTACCCGTTGTCGGCAGGATTCAAAGCGTAATCTATATTACTAAATCTAACGTATTGATTTAATACTGCTGCATTGGGTGCTAAAAATAATTTTGGCTGAAGTTGCTGTCCTAAATTAGTAGTTATAGTCTGACCTATGAAGTTATAAGGGAATCTACTCTTTAAGGTAAAACCTGCTGCGGTATTGTCTAGATCAATGTATCTAGGAAGTAAAAACTCCAACAAGCTTTTGCCAGTGTTTCCTTGAGGTTCACCAAAACTATTACTACCTCCAGCTACAGCAGATGCATTAAAAGTTTCGAAGTAAGAGTTAAAAACATCTATGCTAGGATAAAAATTTGCATCGTTACGGGTAAAAATATTTACGAAATTAGAGTCAGCTTTAGAGAAAAGCTTATTGTAGGCCATTGGAGACCTCATAATATCCGCGAAAGGAAAATCGTAACTTCCTTCTTGCTCCGGTCCACCATTTGGACCTTGAAACTGTTGATTTTCTGTAGCGGCTAAAACTTTTTGTATTTGAGGCTCTAGTTTAGAGTTTATAACTAATTTATTTGGAGAGTCATTACTTGGACATTTAGGAGGTAGAGGTTCTCCTTCGGGCAAGTTAGTATAAAAATGTTTACCTAAAAAAGTTTCTGCTACCTTCTTTTCGTACTCGTACTCTTGATTGTCTAGCTCTTCAGAATAAAGGCCAACCGCCATTAAATAGTTGTTAGTTCCAGTAGGATCAAACAACTTGGCTACTTGCATATAATCTTCTCTACCAAAACTATTGAGAACCTGTTGCTTTAATAAAGTAGGAACTTCTACTTGAGGTAAAAAACCCAAAGCTCTGAAAATTCCATACCTTGGAATTCCAAGGCTTTGATTTCCCATTGCGAGACTCATATTAAAAAGAGTTCTTAAATCTCTATTATATTTAGCCAAAGCACATGATATTAAAAACTCCGTTTCAGTTCTACCATAAGAAGCAAAACCAACGTCAGACATCCTTATATTGCCATATAAAGTTTGAAAATATATTGTGCTTTGATGATCTTTAAATTCTTCTTGGTTTACGAATTTAGAACATATAAATTTTTTAGAAGTACCTTCTATAGAAGAGCTAGAGGAAATACTTTCAACTAAAGCTTCACCAGAAGAAGTGCTTTGTATACCCTTGGCCGTAGATTTTATTGTTTGTATTTTATCTTGGCTTTTAACGCTTCGTAAATCTATCTGTTTAATTTTTGGAGTATTAGAAAAGCAATCATATATAAAAGAAACCCCAAAATCATTACACCAATTCTGCAAAACGGTTCTAAGAGTACCAGTGTAACTTTTTCTATATCTATTTAAATCTTGCTGAATTACCGCTCTACCGTTTGAAGTAGGAGGACTTTTAATGTCTGTTTCTATCGAAGGGTTCAGAGAATTTAAAACTTCCTGTAGTTGCGTAAAAGAATAGTCACAAGTTTTTATAGAGCAGTCGCTTGCACCAAAACCTTCGTCTCCTAATATAATAATCCCACCATCTTTTACTATTTTACTTTTATCTGGAAATACTGCTTTTTTAGATTTATATACGGCAAACTCGTCTGGATTAGCTACTCCTCGTGTTACTAAATTTTCAAAATCTATATCTTGTACGGTTTCAGTGCCTGACTTATAGCCTGTTGGTGTTACAATTACCTTTTCTTTGTCTAAAAATGTCTGAGGAGTACATCCTTCGCAAATTACAGGTATCTCAGCCTCTAAAGTAGTTTTTTCTCTGGAGATATCGCTATAGTCATGCTCGCCCAAAAGACCTATGAATATTCTATCTAAAATATGAGAGCCATCTACGAAATTAAGACTTACCGTATTTCTGGAGGAAGTTATACTTTCTTCAACTCCAACTAAATACATATATACTGTAGCTGCTCCTTCTATATCTACTCTGTATGAGTCTAAATAACTTTTAAAAGAGCCTATGTCAGCATACTGACCAGACTCATTCTCGATAGTCATCGATAAAGTAGACTTTTCGTTGCCGTAGGCGATGTCGAACTGAAAAGACGTTATAAAGCCACCAAAAGCTTCTCCCGAATCACCAGAAGTACCTTTTCCTGCGACTTTAATATTTGGCAAACTTCTTATAGCCATTTTTTACCTTTTCCCGTGTAAATTTACACTTTTTAATCAAAAATTCCAATAAGTACCTGTAGAATCCGTAATAAAATTAATTCTTGCTGCGTTAGACTCTACATATTGTCCTATAGTGCTCTCTCCGCTAGAAAATGTTATATAATCTCTATTTTTTAATTGTTTTACTCCATTTAGCCAAACCTGTTCATTTATTAAGTTAAAATTCGTATAAACTATACTATCTCCTAATCCAGTCGCTCGATTAAAGTCTGAAGTGTTTAAAGGAGCAAACAAGTAGATTCCACTACCCCTCGCTGAAGCACCTATCTGAACAGAGCTACCAACGCCAGACCAATCCAAACCAGATACTAATTTTATAGAGTCAGGCGTACCACTTTCAGAGAAATAGATATCCTTATCCTTATACTGAGAATCAGTTGTACTTATCAAGCTATTTCCCGTAAAACTCAAATCGCTCGGAAGAGCACTTTGCTCCCCATAAATATAATCATAGAGAACGTGTTCTTTACCAGCGGGTAAATCGCCAGCCCTACTTTCAAAAGCTAATTCGTCGGTATCAAATATCGAAAAACCTGTTCCAGAGTATATAAAATGGCCTTCTCGATAAACATTTATATTACCACCAGTATAAGGCAAAGTACCCGTATTTATAGAATTTTGATTAGGAAGAACAGTCAAGTACCACGAGTTAACTCCCTGTAGAAAACTTGGCTGAACATTTATAGTGTCATAGTATTGACTTTGACCGTAAATCTCATATTCGTCAGTAGCACTTATTTCCTTCTGGAAAGAAATTGCATTAGAAGCTCTGCTAGTTATAGCTGACTGGCTTAGATTTTCTTGTGCCTCCACGAATACAAAACCAGTGCCTGAATTAACCGAAGTGCCAGTAAGATAAACGTGAGTTAAACCCAAAAGCTCTCCAGTGACGCCAGACGCAGTAAATCCGCTAATAATTTTGCCATCAACAGTTGGAATATTAAAGTCCGAATACACAGATTCAAATCCAGTAATTCCTGTTCCAGTGACGCCAGATAAATTAACAGTTACTCCTGTTATCTCAGTAAATTCAGTTACAAATCCACTCAAGAAACCGCTCCTGAAGCCATCAGTGCCTGTATCTTGAATATAGCTTCTAGAAGCTTGCTGCTGCTGAAAGAAACTCAAGCCGCCTTCCACTAGAACGGTGTTATCTAAATATCCAGAGTAGCCCGTGTAGCCATCGCTAGAATCTACAGAAACGAAATCTTTAAAATTACCCAAATACCAATCTGAAGAATTAACATACCCCGAAGCCGTATAATTATTAAACGCTTCACTCTCCTCTAAAAAGTCATGCTTTGATATTTGAAATATATCATTCTGCTTACTAAAACTGTAAATAGCAGAATCACCCACTCTTTCTGGATGGGTATGTATAATTTTATTTCCATCTGAAGCACCATACTCTAGAAACATTCTATCAGAGCTATTAATTCCAACCGTAAAACCGCTAGAATTAGAAGGTTCATTTTGAGTAGAAAATAAGACAGAACCTAAATTACCTTGAGTGAAATTTTCTTTCTTTAAATTTAAAAAAATAGTCCAGTCTTCTAAATTAGCACCAGAGCCTATTCTTAAAACTTGATTTTTGTCAAAGTACCCTGACCCAGAAACGCTATTAGAAACTGGACTTCCACTTCTTAACGAAACTAAAGGTAATAAATTTAAAGCTATTTGCGAATCATTGCCGCCGACAACAAAATCATCTTTAGAATATAAATCATTAAAAAACACGCCCCCTGAAAATTCTGCAAAAGAATAAAAACTTTTTATAGAACCCGTAGAAATTCCATTGGACTGTAAATTTGATGTAAAATTACTAAAGTTCATTTTAGACTAAGGGACCGCCTTGACCTTTGCTGTTGTAACCGTAGTTGAATTCCACAGTAAAATACGGGTCAGGAACTTCTCCTAAAGTTTCATCCGTTACTTTTATCTCGTCGCTGCTTACAAAATTAGTTCTTAAAGAGTCTATAAAATCAGAAACCTCTGTATCATAGTTTGAACCTGTCGGACCGAAAGAACCGTTCGTAGTTACTATTTCTCTAGTTGCAGAGTTTAAATTATAAACTCCGTAAAGTCCATTCTTATTACAGCTTGGCCTTGAGGCATAAGTATTTATAGAAGGAGTAACAGAGACATTATAGTTAGCGTTATTAAATTGAACCGCGCTTGCAGAGTTTGAATTTAAACGATCTTCATCTGTAAATCTCCCCTGTAAAGTAACAGTTCCTTCTATAACATCATCAGAAGTAGAAAGAGACTCTGGTAGTCTATTTAGAGTAAACGCTCCTCCGCAGCCATCGTAAACCTGTTTTGCTAAATCGTATAAATACCCAGTGGCTCCGTCTTTTTTAGCTAAAATATTATCATAATAATAACCAGAAACAGTTTTATATTTTTCTCTAATAGGCCCAATTGCTTGAAAATTTCCGTTTATAGTTACGGTAGTAGCGTCTGTTATATTATCTTTTGAAATACTGGATGTAAAATCAAAATAAGCGTCGTCTGTATCATCAAAAGAATTGTCTGTAAAATCGCACTTTAAACTTATAGATTTATTTGTAAAAGCATTATCGTCTACAGAATAATTTCTAGGTCTTTGAGATAAACCTACAGAACCATACGTAGTATTAGCTATCGTATATAAAGTTCCCGTACTTGGTATTTGTGCTCTTAATGTAGCTGGAGAAACATGTTTATCTCCTTGTATGCTGTAGGTTATATTTACGCTTGCGTATTCTTGGTCAAATCCAGAAGTAAAATTAGCGTCTATAGAAGTTAGATAATTGGGAACCGCAGCAACTCCATATACGTCTCCAGTTTGAACTTGATAAGTCTCATTAACAGAATAAGAAGAATTTACTCTGTCTATGTTTCTGGAAACATCTGTAAGAATAGCATTGGAAGCATTTACGCCGCCTATAAATTTAGGAGCTATTGTTACCGAGTTAAACCCAGTCCTAGCGTCAACATAACTTAAAGCTTGAGCTAAAGCAGCAGGATTTCCAGTTCTTATGGCTCTTGCAGAAACTTTTCTTGCGATGGTAACGAAACCATCTTCTCCTTCTGAATAATCATACGTATCTACTGGATCAAGAATTCCATAGGTACTCTTAAAGGTATCTTCCTCGTAACAATCTAAGCTTACCGTATAGCTTTGTCTTCCATAATTAAAAGAATCAGCGTCGATACTTTGAACTACGCACTTTGAGAAAGAAGCAATAGTCTGGCCATCTTCAATTATTTTTAAATCTTGAAAATCACTAGAAAAACCCGCAATCAAAGCATTCCTAGCGGCGGTTATCTCATTGTAAGTACCCAAGAGATCGCCTCGTAAATTAATTCTAGTAAGTTGACACCATTTATTTCCGTAGTAAACAACCTCCTGTGTACGAGTAACATAAGGAGTACCTATACTTGGGAAAGTATAAGTCCCGTAAGTTACATTTACTTTGTTGCTTCCTACCGACATATCAAGTTCCTATCGCCATTCTCCTATCTGACGCACTATCAAACCTTTGAACTGGGAATTCGATTTGACTAGTCATGTTCATTTCACGATTACTGGTAAAATCAAAACTTAAACTTTTTACGTATATTTCGTTGGAGTCAAGAGGCTTTAGTTTAGTGTTATCCTGAAAAATGCTTAGACCTTTAGATAAAACTTGGGTAAGCATTGTATCACGAGCAGAAATAACAGTGGTTTTATACGAAGATACATTATTAAAAGTATCTACTCCTGCGACTCTTCTAATCAAACCCACCGCGCTTACGCTCCTAGAAGCTAGAGACGCCTGATCAAGAGTTTGCATCACATGAGCTATGTTGGGAACGCTAATAGACTGAGTATTAACGATGGGCATCTTGTCATTGGTTTTAACTTGCAATTTTGCGAATGTACCAGCATCAAAAACTTCGGGATCATCTGTAAAAGAGTAACTGTATCCTATCTTTTTACCGCCCTTGGGAGAAGATTCATTTTCACCTTGTATTCCGTTTAAACTATAGTCTTGAGATTCATTTTTTAAAGACCGAGTGTAACCATTCTTAGAATAAACGGTTTCGCACCTAGATTTAGAAGAGCTTCTAGAAGGAAGGTTGCTCAAATAAGAAGTTAAACTTAAATCTCCTTTTTTATTTATAAAAGTTACCTCGCCGTCCTCTGTAGCTTTTACAATGTTTTTCTCCTTATTGATTGAAATATCTCTCGTGACCATTTTTGATGCAGAAACAAATCCTAAATCGTCTGTGTAAGAAACGCTATAACTAGCTGTACCAGCGTTGTAATCAACGGACTTTGAAGTGTCCATTCTTGAGTTGTTTAAGGACTCAGAATAGGTTCCATTAACCAATAAACTTTTATATGAGTCGTACACATCAGAACATCGAGCGAAAGAACCAGCTAATTCAGTGTTAACTCCATTGATTGCGTTCGTAACCATTTGATTTCTATTGTTTGCTCTTCCTAGTATTTCGCCATCTTCGGTCACGCTTATCTTGCCGTCTTCAGAAAAATTAAAGCTGTGAGTGACATTAGATGTAAACGTACCCGCGCTTGTCCCGCTAGCATATAAAGTAAAATCTTGAGAAAATCTAGCGTCACCATTTATAGCGTCGTAATATTCCTTATAAGTTCTTTTTCCTGCGCTATCATAGTTTCCGTAGAAACCAGGTATTAAGGCGTTGTACGTTGTTAAAGTTTGATCGTATATATTTGAAGCTAAAGTTTTCGCGCAATCGAACGGGTCAACGTTAACTCCTGATAAATATTTTGCTTCTACTTCGTGAGTGAATTTATAGTTATTTGAACCGTCTAAGGATACATCAAATCTTTCTGAAAAGTTATCTAATAGTCTTCCAGTTGGTATTGTAAGACCGTCAAAAGCGGTGCTTACACTTGCGGAATCGCCATCCTTATAAAACTCAAAAGTAGCGTTAAAACTTCCTAGAAAAATATCACCTTCTGTAGTAGAAGGGCTGTTTGGGAAATCTATAGAAACAATTTTACCATTACCAAAAAATATATCATTGATGTAGATTGGTTCTTCTACTGCATTTGTGGAACTTATGTCTGTTACTAATTGGTTTACTCTTCCGCTTACAACGCCCGAAACACTGTCTAGATTTTGAAAAACAGGATTTGCAAATCTTTGTTTAGCGTCAGCTAAGAAACCATTAACGCTTAGATTCTGGACATTACGGTAGCGTGCAGTTCTATCACCAAAGAATTCATTGTTTTGGTTAACTGCTACTAAACTTGCTCCCGTAATTTTTATCATTATTATCTAAGTTTTGTGAGTGCCTCCATTAGGCACTCCACGAGTTGGTATTGGTAGTTGGGAGGGGTGTGCAGTATTCGTTATTGCTGCACTTACTGGATTTCTTATAGCGGCGGGTACATTATTTGCTAAAGCTCCAACTCCATCTAATGCATTATTTACTCTACTATTAGTTTGCTGTTGTGAGCTAGCAAGATTTCCTATCACTTGTCCAAGTAAATTCATTTGGCCCATCAAACTTTGATTTTGCATTGCAGCAGCCAGCAATACATTGCGCGTAGCGGTCTGGCCATTGATTATACTCATCAGTAATTGGTTATTTGAAGCGGCGGCTACTTGAGTAATTCCTCTCAATTCCATTATAGCTTGGCCCATTTGAACAAGTATTTGATTTCGTTCAACGTCTAATTGATAAGCGTCATTGCTTCTTTGCTCAGACTCTATTTGAGGAGTTTGGTTAACGCCTCTTACGGCGCGATCCAAAGGAATAACAGCTTCAGGTCCACGTTCACCCAAGGTCGCATTCATGCGGCGTGTTACAATACCACCTTCTTGAAGATTAACTGTTCCCAAAGGCCCAGTGGGACCAAATACTGATAAAATTGGCTTTCCAGTAGCGGTTGCACCACTTACTTGAATTCCTCCTCCTGCGGGAATTCCAGTAAAAGGTTTACCTACTAAAGCTGGGAAAGGACTCGTGTTGTAAATTAATTGTTTTCCATCGACCCCTGTTAGCTGACCTCCTCCTGATCCAACCGTTCCAATCGCTCCCATTCCCGAAGCCATCCCAGCACCTTGCATAGTTGGCCCAGCTTGCTGAACTGAAACTCCCGCCATATTTACGCCAGCAGCTTGTAGACTAGATAGATTTCCAAATCCACCTTGCATTTGCTGGTTTCTTTGTATTCTGTCGTTTAGAACTCTTATTTGCTGATTTAAGCTACGCATTTCGTTTACTTGTCTTGCTGTGAGCATTCCAAGTCTTGCCATTTCAGTAATCGTAGCATTTCTATTGAAAATTACAGACAAATCTTTAGCGGTTCCCCTTGAATTTAACAAACTCCTTAAAACGCCGCCTGACTCCAAACCGCCTCTAAGCATTAAAGCTTGGTTAGCATTCATGCCTCCCGTTTGCAAGAATCTCATCATTTTATCAGTATCAAACTGCACGACTCTTTGAAAATCTACTTCTCCTGTAGTCTGATTAAATGCTCCTTCGCTTTCTAGGAATCGTTTGCCCATAGGAGTCTTTATCGCGTTTCTTATTCCGTTTACAAGAGCTTGCATCGTATTATTGCTAAATGCATCTCCTACACGCTGAACCTCGTCTAGTTCTTTCTGGCCTCCTCCGCTTAATCCAAAAGGTAGCTGTGGACCCATCCTTTTTGATGCGAAATATTCATCTCTCCCTGTTAAACTATCACCAAATTTAAAGCCGAATCTACCTGCTGCGGATTTTCTAAATCGTTTTTTCACAGCGTCTGTGGCGTTATCAAAATCTACGCCTTGCATTTTAGCTAACTCTTTTGCTACTCCGTCTAAAGTTTTAAATAACGTTGTAGTTTCTCCGTATACATTAACAGCACTCAACCCTCTTTGCCCAAGGGTTCCTTCTCTACTCATCATGCCCGCTCGCGACGAGACCATATCGCCAATTTTTCCCGCTGCAAAATTTTGAACTTTAGCTGGATCAACAACATTAGCTAATTGATCTTTTAACCCTGCTAACTGAGCTTGATCTTGTTGTATCGCTTCATTTAATTGAAGAGGTTTAAGAACTGGACCTAAAACTCCTTCTAATATAGGCTTAAGTTCTTGTGCAATATTTTTGGGTAAATCTTCTATATCTTCGAGTATAAATCCAATGTCATCCCCCATACCTACCCAAGTTGATTTTATACCTGTGAAGAAATTAGAAATTGTAGTAAAAGAGTTAAATGATTTAATTGTTCCGATAAATATTTATATTACCAATGATTCATCCACCGCTAATTGTAAATTATTCATAGGAAATGGAAAAGAATATGAACACCATAATTTACAATATCATAATTTAATAGAAAATGGTGGCACTAAACCTTATGGTTATGCATCTATTTTAGGGAATTTAAAAGAAATTTGTATTTCATTATGTTTTGTCGATATTCTTTATTTAAAAGAGCAAGGAATAAATAATAACTGGAGTAATTCTAGATTAGAAAAAGAAATGAGATGTACATTAAGAGAAGAAATTACTCAATCATTAGGATTTGTAAATGATAGTTATAGTTATCCTATGAGTATATTCCAAGAATCTAAATATATCCCTATTACTGAATTCGCCGACATAGATAAGGAAATAATAAAAAGATTATATAATTAACCTTGTTGATTCTGTTGTGAGGAAGCTTTAACTAATTGGTTCCATTTAGCACTACACGCCTCCATTACAGGTCCTAATGTATAAATAGTGCCGTCAGCAAAACGAGGGGTAGTTACATTTTGAGTATCTACCTCTCTACCATTTTGAATTACATTTACTTCTGCAACTCCTTTATGACACCCAAAAGACGAATCTTTTCCTTTAGGTATTTTAGGATTAGGTTTACTAGTAATTCGTTTGATTCTACTTAATTTTTTAATTATATCTTCACTATTAGCATCTCTACTAAGGCCTAATAATTCTTTAATTGTAGAAGTATTTTTATCTTTGAATTCCTCAATATTTTCCCTCATCCAATTTATCACACTAATAGGTTTTATCTTACCATCTTTTCCATATAGATAAATTATTCTATTTAAACGAGTAGAATTAAACATTGGTGGTAAAAGTAGGTTATCTATAGAATATAATTTTTTTCTTTTATCTGACCATAAATCACTTGTTACATTTGGAGTATTAATACATTCTGCCTGTATTTGTAAATCTCCTTTAAATTTTTTTAAATTTTCCACTGTTAATAATTTACCTATATAATATATATAT
>WLWF01002714.1_pt1 | contig 12404 bp, 29 predicted proteins | sample 6718331 | NCBI WGS metagenome assembly WLWF01 (sample SAMN12718692, study PRJNA515312) | sponge metagenome | isolation source: marine sponge | host: Mycale hentscheli | place: New Zealand: South Island, Marlborough, Capsize Point | collected 2003-05-01
GTTCCTCTGAACGAAGGAACTTCAAATATGTTTTCATGAATTAATTCCATTCTAATGCCTCCGCGATGTCAGGGAATACTTGTGTGAATACTTTTTTACAGTTTTCTGCCAACTCCATGTGCTCTGCTTGTGTACCATGAGCAGTACGAAGATTTACATAATGAATCCAACTACGACAAGAGCCTGTCATATAGACACGAGTAGGAGTAGAAAGAGGAAGAACAAAACGAGCGCATTCTTTAGCCACACCGTTATCAAGAAGATTATTATAAAGACCCATCCCATCTTCGAAATGTTTCTTAATTTTCTTCTGATAGTCCTCGACCATCCCTGGTGGTAGATCGTTTGTAGAATTTTGTCTATTCTTTTGATCTTGTTTCCTCAAAGAAGGTAGTGGGATGTTCTGATCCAATAGTTTAGTATCAGCATAACGTTGGGAAAACTCTTGGAATGTGAACGACCTGTGACGCAGCACTTGGGCTGCTATACCACGGTTGGTATTGATTTCCAGTGTCATGAATGCGGTCTCAAAGATAGACCAGTGTTGGTGGTTGATACAGTACTTTAAAAGTCCTGCAGCTGTTCTGTAGTTCTCTTGGTTATGTGGGTTAGAAACTCGTGCGACATAGGAAATGATTTCCTGTGGGCCTTTACCTTCTAGTTCACCTGCACCTGTGGAGGTTGCAATTAATTTAACTTGACTCATTGGCAAATCCTTTTTCCTGTTTGCGTTGTAGTTTGCGGGCCCTTCTTTCGTTTTCTAGAATGGCAACTTGTTTCTCCATGTAAGCCAACTCTTGATCAGAGTATAGTTTACGTTTCGCGGGGTCATGAAGTAGTTTGTTAACTAATCTAATAGTTTTCTTTTTCATGCCCATTTAGTTCTCCTCCTTGTAGTACTCAAGGATCTCATTATAATCGAGATCCAATGTTTGTTGAGGGGAGTCTGAGTATATCTCCCTCTCAATGTCTAGTGTGAGATCTTTAAGCCTTTTGTGTAGACTCTTCAGGTTTTCTCGGTTCATCTTTGTCCAGGCATAGTTCTGGGAAAGCATCGATAACATTTTGTTTGGTAATTTTATATCGGTCGGTAATCTTACCGTCCTTCACGAGGTCAAGCATCTTTGCTTCTTCTGGGTGTAACCCCTCAAGAAGTTGAAGCCACATCTGTTCTTTCTTTATCTGTTGGATCCGTGGTCGTGTTGTACCTGAACAACCATAGTAAACCACACCATTAACTCTCTTCTTAATGAACTTATCGATAAAACGATGCTCAGTGTAGAGTCTTTGGTGATCTACACCCTTAGGTCTCTCAGTAGGGGTGAATGGAGTCTTACCAGGGGGGAACATAAACCTGATGTTCTTTGCAAAGTTACAAAGTAAAACCTTTGTAAGTGCAGGTGATTTATATTCTTTAAGAATTTTTACTTTCTCTGCTTTTGTTTTTGCATTTGACGCACGCTGTAGTACTTCAGAAATGAGTGTCTGTGATACTGATAGTTTTGGTGTTGCGGGTCTAGCCATTTACGAAAATTCCTCAATCAAATCTTGGATGTTGTTGTCTATGAAGTAGTTAATCTTCAGTGATGGGGCGGGCTTACTTCCAGTAAAGGAAGTAATAATTCTTTCAACCACAGGAGTTGGAATCTTAGTGAAGTCAATCAGTTCAGAGTTCCTTTTCCAATTACGAAGACGAATAAAATTTGTAAACTCAGTTGGGTCCATGCTCGCCAGAGAAGCAATTTTCTCTTTACTCATCTTCTTTTGTGGTTTACCTGAGACTATTGCGTCATCACAGGTAAGGATGTTTGGGATACCATCAGAACGGTCACCACGAATGATGTGTTCTTGAAGGAACCCGATGGGATCTTCATTCTCAATCCACCTATTACGGATGGGATCATATTGTTTTACAAGTGGGTACCTGTGTAACTGAATGAAGTCCTTGTCTGCTGAAAGAATTAGGATTGGTTCTTGTTGCTGTTGCCGGAGATTCATCCTCACAAGTGAGGCAATCACATCGTCAGCTTCAGCACCTTGAACTTGGATGACATGGTAAGGAAAGTTACTCCTTACTTCGTCCCTAATCTTATTTAGTACGGAAAACACTTTGTCCCAGTCGTACTTAGACTTTTCACGTTCTTGCTTACGGTTTTGCTTGTAGAAAGGGAAGATCTGACGTCTCCAATAGTTCTTATCGTCATAGCAGAGTACCATTTTACCGTACTCTCCCCCGAACCTTTTCTCAATACGTGCAAGGACACGAATAATTGACCGTCTTACAGTGTCAATGTTGATCTCGTTCTCAATCTTGTGCCTCACCATCAGATGACTGATGGCAATCTGGTTGGCGTCTATCAGAATCATGGGGGTTACCCTGGTCGCTGTCTTTATTATGGCATAAAAAAACGAGGGAGTCAAGCCCCCTCGTACTCGTCTTCATCCATCTCCATCTCGAAGTCGTCTTCCATAACGATGGTCAGGTAGTCCCCTCTGTCGAGTTTTCCCTCCTCGTCATACAACTCTGGATGGGGGTTCTTTTCAAAGAGTTCTTCAAAGTGATGTCGTGACTTCATCATGTAGTCATGAAACCTTTCTGAACCTAACCATCCAACGACGATTCCTAAGATGAGAGCGATTTCTGTGAAGATGATAACTTCGTATTGCCCTGACATGTTTTATCCCCCTTATTGGTAACGTGGAAACTTAATTGAAATTCTTTGTTAAACAAAGAAAAAATAATCTTGTGTCCAAATAGTACCTCCTTTTTTTGTTTAGGTTGTGGAATCATAGAAGTGAAACCACGATTGATACTCGTCATACAAATTTGTGCTCCATCATATATCGTACTGTATCCTTCATTCCTCCAATGTTCTTATTATTTATGTGGACCTGTGGGAACGTAGAGTTGTAACCGAACTTGTCTATGAATTCGTCACGTGTGAAGTCACTATCTAACGTGAACTTTTCATAGTGAACATCCTTGGAGTCCATGAACTCGGTTAGTCTGTCACAAAATCCACAATCGGATTTTGAATAGACATAGAATTTTTCAGACATAAAAATAGGGGTAGTCTTACCCCTATTTAATCATATTCAGTTGTGTTATTTAAGTCTACAACCTGTCAAGGATTGTATGCACGTTGCATGAGTCCGCCACCTGGACCGTCATCTTCATCATCACTATTAGCAATAGCTAACATGAAAAAGAATGGTGTCACAATGAATATGATTGTTTGAATTATAGTCCAGTCATATATCATTTGTTCTCACCCAACACTGCTGCAAGGATGGGAACACATGCCAATATTGCTGCCACTATAAAACCCATTACCAGATGCCTGGAATGACTTGACCACTGATTGCATATGCTCCCATGGCTGCGATGATTCCCAACATTGCGAATCGTCCGTTCAACTTTTCTGCGTTTTCGTTCATGGTTCTAAGTTAATAAAGGATAATGGTGTTTGTTTTAATAAGGGAAGTCCTTATTAAAGGTCAGGCAAGCCCGAAGTAGAAGTTGCCAGTGATGGCGTATGAAAGTAGACCGAACACGATACCAACCATGGCAAGTCGACCGTTCAGTTTTTCAGCACGTTCAGCATGGGTCTCAAGACCATAAGCTTCGGTGTACGAAGGATCAACATACATTCTGGGTTCTGTTGCCCACATGTTTTGTTGACCGCGCTCATTAGTTGTGACTGACATGAAGTTATAAGTTGTGTTAAGTAACTTTATTTATCATAACATAACTTTACACAAATGTAAACTCAAAGAATCAAAATTACTAAAGGGATAATCAATATACAAATCGAAAGTAAGCCACCCGCGAGATAATACACGAGTGGCATCAAACTGCCTGGGTCTTCTGTCATCTTGGGTTAAAGAAATCTACTGTGTTAATGATATCACGAAGGTCAGACTTGATAGGGTAGTCTTTAAGACACTTGGAGGCCTGCTTCCTTAGTTCGGCAGGTATCCTGGGTGTCTTTTGTGGATCAATTATTCTACAAAGAAACTTATAGGTCTCTTTGATAGAATGATACTCGTCTTCAGTCATCGAACACTTTACATTGTGGTGAACCTGGATGATCATCACAGAACTCATCCAGGAGTTTGTCCTTGTGTCTCTCTGAGGGGTCAGAGATCTTTCCTTCTGTCAAGGGATCCCACTCATCAGGAGAGTGAGTTTCATTACAGTGGAGGTCCACTTTGTACTTGGAGTACTTGTCGTTGGGGTCTTTTTGTACTGTCATTTTTTGTAAACCTGTTCATTGGTAAACTCTGCTGGCACCTGGCGGCCGAACATATCTAGTTGTCCGAGTATCTTGGTGCCTTGAATTGAAATAACCTCACACTTGTAACCAGCGAAAGGTCCTTCAATAACGTCGAGGATGTCACCTTCAACATATTCATTTAGGATATTTTGTTTGACTTCAAGGTGTGCATCATCACACATATCAAACAACCTCTTGATTTCACGAGGTCTAAAGGGGATTGGATGGTCCTTGTCGCAGTTGACAAAGAACTTGATGCCAGGAGTCCCCAGGATAAGGTCAAAGGTCCCGCCAGGGAACCTTGAGGTAATGTTACCCAACTCATCCTCCACCTTCTCCTGCTTGACTTTAACCAGGAGGTACCCAGACATCAATAAACTGTTCTTAACTTTTCTTTTGCCACTCTTCTCAACAACAAGTTCTTTCTTTTGAAGATACTCCACTTCCAGAAGATTGGTGTCATTAAACACAGCTCTTCGAGCCAGTAACTCACCTCTGGTAGCCTTCTCCTTATTCATGTTAATGGAAAGTGCGTACCAGTCTTTCCAATCATTCCAATCAATCATCAGTTAATGTCCTCATAGAGACAGTCAAGTACTGTATCATAATCGATAGCCGAGTCACCTGAAAAGATGACACCTAGATCTTTGTAATATTTGTAGATCTTTTTGTAAAGTTTGTGATTTGATCTGAGATCTGAGTCTCCATTGACGGCCTCACGAATCACATTAAGGTGAGTGCTGAACTTGTGTGCTAGATGTGTAGCCATTATTCTATCGAAGGTTGTAGTAACCAGGACGGACGACGCTCTGGTATCCTGAGGTAATTATAATACGCCCAGGTTTTAGTGTTTAGATACTGACGATACGCAGTCACGTCATCAATATCACTATTGTATTTAAGGTCTTCTGGCATCGCTCGTGCAAACGATTCTACTTTGTTGTGGATGGAGATGGGGTCACCAAGTGCACGTTGGAACAATGACTCTGTGTCTAACAGAGACTGTTCGAGACCGTGTGGTTTACCATAACGAGCACGAAACTCTGAACACAATGACTGACCATGTTGAATAAGCCAGGCACAGTTTTCGATGTATTCTGCAACCCACTGTGTGCAAGGGTGGTTCTTGAATGCACCCTTCTCAGTTTTGAATGGAGTTCCGTCGACCTTCATGACTTGACCGATGCCCCAGTAATGATTGGAGAACACGATGGATAACATCTGTGCAGACTCAAGGATCATTTTGGTGACGTGACGGTCAGGAAGTTGTTGTGCAGACAACGTAGGGTCAGTGTCGACAACAAAAATGTTCATAAAAAAAGAGGAGCTGTGACTCCTCATATTATAACTCATTGGAGTTCTCTTGACAAGAGAGCCCCATGTAAAGAATTGAATTGTGATTGTTCATTCCCATGCGATATGGAAACATCTCTTCTGCTCTGTCCTTTATCTGTTCTCTGGTCAAGTCAGGTGCCTCATGACAAATGGTTGACAAATAATAAGACATGGACATTGCCAATAGACTAATCATTCTTTGGGAAGATATTGCTCTTCACAAGGGCAACTGCTGCGTCGTCAATGGTGTTGTCTGTGCTTTTTGCGTAGGCTTCAAGGAGGTCAACCACAAGTTGCCTCACACCTTTACTCTTGAGAAATGAGAAAAGGATGGGCTTAATAAGAAGAATCATAATGGAAGATGTATCTTCCACTATTTATCTTTAGGTGCCTATTTTACAGGAACCCATTCCTCTCCAACCACAGGCGAGTCAGTGGTGTAGGATCAATCTCCAACCAGGGCTTGTAACCTGTTCTGTTGATGACCTGTAGGACTTCGAGTGTCATGTTCTCAGTGTAACCAGCCCACTTAGCCTCCCTTTCCCATGGGAGGACAGGACTTCCTTCACCGTAAGCAACTGTTGCTGCCAGTGCAATACCTTGTGGCACTGCTTCTTCTGGATAGATGATAGCAATCTGATTGTTATACAGGGTGCCTGCCATTGCATCTTGTGCTGCGTGCCATCCTTCATGTCTCAGTGTCTCAAGGAACTGAACAGGATCATCCATGTATGACTCATTCAGGAACATGTTGTTACCAACAGTGTAATAAATGCCTGCAGTTCTTGGGATGAAATACTTATCAGGTGCCAGGTATACCTTGACTCCCATCTTGTTCAGTTCTTTGATGAGAGCGTCGGCTTCTGCTCTGGTCTCTTCATAGTTGGAGTAGGTAAGACTGAGTTCCATATCACCTACATTGGTGACCTCTTTGACCCCTGTCTTACACTCTCTCATCATCATGCACCCTTGTGCATCAGCGGTCTTCCATCCTTTTACTTCGGGGTCGGCCTTGACTGCCACAAATGTGGTAGATAGTGCTAGTAGTGTTAATAAAAATTTGTTCATTGCAATAAAAAAGGAGGTGTTACCCTCCTTAATTATAAAGGTTTTAGTTATCTTTGTCAAACAACTTTTCCAACTTCTCTCTGGTGAAGTCCACATACATCACTTCTTCTCCTGCCTCTGGAGCCTCAGGGTGACGAGGCTTAGGTGGAGTTGGAGGTGTGTTCCAAATTGATTGGATGTTTGCGTACATCATAGCGAAAGCTCCTCCCGCTATAAGACAGAAGGAAACTAAGTAGATGACAATAAAGAATACATTCATCAGAGTGCGTTTCCACGGGGAAGTACTTCCTCTGGGAACACAAAGTTTTCATGTGGTTGATCCACAGGAGCCATCCATGCCCTTAGTCCTTCGTTAAGAAGGATGTTTTTGGTATAGAATGTTTCAAACTCTGGGTCTTCTGCAGCTCGTAACTCTTGGGATACGAAGTCGTAGGCTCTAAGATTGAGTGCCAACCCAATAATACCAATAGAACTAACCCAGAGACCCATAACGGGAACAAAAAGCATGAAAAAATGAAGCCAACGCTTATTGCTAAACGCAACACCGAAAATCTGCGACCAAAAACGATTGGCAGTAACCATCGAATAGGTCTCCTCTTCTTGAGTCGAGTCAAAAGCCTTGAAAGTGTTAGACTGATCTCCATCTTCATAGAGCGTGTTCTCAACGGTAACACCATGGATTGCTGAAAGTAATGCCCCTCCTAGTATACCAGCAACTCCCATCATATGAAAGGGGTTGAGGGTCCAGTTGTGGAACCCTTGTAGGAACAGAAGGAATCTAAAGATTGCTGCCACACCAAAGGATGGGGCAAAGAACCAACTGGATTGGCCCAGTGGGTAGATGAGGAATACACTGACAAATACAGCGATAGGACCAGAGAATGCAATTGCGTTATAAGGTCTGATGCCAATCAGTCGTGCAAGTTCGAACTGACGAAGCATGAATCCGATGAGAGCGAATGCTCCATGGAGTGCTACGAAAGCCCAGAGGCCACCCAGTTGACACCAGCGGACGAAGTCCCCTTGTGCTTCTGGTCCCCACAATAGTAGGAGTGAGTGACCCATTGAGTCAGCGGGAGTACTTACTGCCGCTGTGAGGAAGTTTGCCCCTTCGAGGTAACTCGAAGCAAGGCCATGCGTGTACCAGGAGGTGACGAAGGTGGTCCCTGTGAGCCATCCTCCGATCGAAAGATAAGCGCAAGGCAGAAGCAGAAGACCGCTCCAGCCAATGAAAACAAATCGATCCCGCTTAAGCCAGTCATCAAGTATGTCAAACCATCCTCCGTTTTGTCTTGTTAATGTTGCTGTGGTCATTGATAAGAAATGCTAAGTTAATGGTTACAAAAAAAGGAGGACCTAAGTCCTCCTAATGGTAGATGAATCAACCGATGGAAGGAGCAACGAGTGCCACTGGTGTGGACTCAACAGCTGCCAAATCAAGCGGGAAGTTGTGCGCATTGCGCTCATGCATTACTTCCATGCCAAGCCCTGCTCTGTTAAGAACGTCGGCCCAGGTGTTCAACACACGACCTTGTCCATCAATGACAGACTGGTTGAAGTTGAAGCCGTTGAGGTTGAAGGCCATGGTAGATACGCCAAGGGCGGTGAACCAGATACCCACAACAGGCCAGGCTGCCAGGAAGAAGTGGAGTGAACGAGAGTTATTGAAAGAAGCGTATTGGAAGATGAGACGACCGAAGTAGCCATGGGCTGCGACGATGTTATAGGTCTCTTCTTCTTGACCGAACTTGTAACCATAGTTTTGAGATTCGGTTTCAGTTGTCTCTCTCACGAGTGAAGAGGTGACAAGTGAACCATGCATTGCCGAGAAGAGTGAACCACCGAACACACCGGCAACTCCCAACATGTGGAAGGGGTGCATCAGGATGTTGTGCTCTGCTTGGAAGACCAACATGTAGTTAAATGTACCAGAGATACCCAGGGGCATCGCGTCTGAGAATGAACCTTGACCGAAAGGATAGACGAGGAAGACTGCAGAGGCGGCAGCAACAGGTGCTGAATATGCCACACAGATCCATGGTCTCATACCTAAACGATAACTAAGTTCCCACTCACGTCCCATGTAGGCGAAGACGCCGATAAGGAAGTGGAAGATAACCAGTTGGAAAGGACCACCATTGTAAAGCCATTCATCAAGAGATGCAGCTTCCCAGATGGGGTAGAAGTGTAGACCAATTGCGTTTGAACTAGGGACAACAGCACCAGAGATGATGTTGTTTCCATACATGAGTGAACCAGCGACGGGTTCACGGATGCCATCGATGTCCACAGGAGGAGCAGCGATGAAAGCGACGATGAAACAGACGGTTGCTGCCAACAGAGTTGGGATCATCAGAACGCCGAACCAACCAACATACAAACGATTGTTAGTTGATGTCACCCACTCGCAGAAGTCATTCCACGGGGAGGTTTGTTGTCTTGAAAGTGTAGTTGAAGCCATTTGAAAAGGGTGTGTATATATTCTCACGAGGGAAGTGAGAGTCGGTATTATTTCCTCCTACCCTTGCGGAGGATATTAGAGACGTGATTTTGACTCCCTAGAGGTCTCGGTTTACGGGGAGATGAGTAAAAACACTTATGTGTGTTTCCTAACATAACTATTTAGCAAGTTTGTTAAGTTATGTGTATTATAGCACAAAAAAACCACCCCGTCAAGGGTGGTTGTAAGTTATTCAGTTGTCTGAGAATCAGAAGCTGTACTTAACACCAATCTTGGTGCCGATGTTCAGGTCTTCGTCGAAGTTGATCTCGTCCTGAGTCTGAGCTGCGATTTCAGCGTAGACATTGACACGATCGGTTACGTCAGCACCGATGCCAACCTTACCGGAAAGCTCAGTGGTGGTGTCGTCGCCATCGGGGCTCACGAAAGCAGGGCCGCCTTGGATGTACCAAGCAGCGTTCTCTCCGAGGTCAGCTTCGTAGCCAACGTGGGTTTCGGTCACGGAACCTTCGAAGTCAGAGCCGGTGAAGCCAGCGTTGTTCTCGATGTTCACATAAGGACCTGCAAAAGCGGCACCGGCGGACATGGAGAGAGCAGCAGTTGCTGCGAATACAGATTTAATCATTGTTTTTAATAGAGTGTCTCGTAGAGTTAACCTACGGATGATAGAAGTCTCGACTGACTTCGTGTTTGCGTGCCCCGAACCAAAGTTTGTGTGGGTAGGGCACTAATTTCAAAGTTATTTAGTCAGTTTCTGCGACTGGAGGATCTGGCCAGCCAGGAGGACACATTACCACTCGTTCTACAGCATAATCAACTACCGGTTGACTCACGGTGTAGGTAGGACTGTCTCTCCATCTGGACCGTAAGTGAATGTCAAACATTCCTGGTTCTTCTGCCTCAACGATAGAGACAATACAAAAATCTACTGGTTGGTAATCCATAATTAAGTTCAACAACGGGACTGATGGGATTTGAACCCACGATCTCCTCCGTGACAGGGAGGCGCTTTAAGCCGCTAAGCTACAACCCCTCAAATAAGTGATTCTTCTGGGTGTCTGTGTTTTATTTCCTTTACTGGATCAACACAGGACTTGTGGACATATCTATGACAAGTTTTCTCTAAGACTGGGTCCCAAGTCACTACCAAAATGTAGTCTTTCAAAATGGCATTACTGGAATAGGAACAGGAAGACCACCAGCTGATGAGTCAGAAGAACCTACACCTGGCATCAGTTGACCTGATAGTTCAGCACCCATTGCACTACTAACGCCTTCAGTTGCGGCTTTAATAACCTGAGATTTTACATTCTCTACAATAGAATCTTTATTAACGTAAACATAGACGCCACCTGCAACAACAACACCACTTACGGCAAAGGATGTCAGTGCCATGAAATTAATTACTTTTTGCATGGTGTTTCGGTAACTGATCTATTTATGTTGGTTGGATTTGTTAGAGCATATGTTGTGAGACCAACCATAGTTGTCCAATATACTGCGATGAGAATGAGTCCTAGTTTTGATGGGATTGATGTCATACGATTCAGGGTGGATTCGAACCACCGACCAACGCTTTAGAAGAGCGTGGCTCTTGTCCACTGAGCTACTGAACCAAGTGCTTCCTGTGGGGATCGAACCCACCTCGGCCGATTTATGAGATCGGTGCATTCACCAGATTGCTAAGGAAACAAGGGGGGTTACCCCCTGTTGATCAGAGAACGTACTTACACACGTTACCATAGTTGGCGTCACCACCAACCAGTTCATCGATGGCGTTCTTGGCGTCTCGTTCTGCCTTACTGTCTCCAGTGGTGAAGACATACTTGAGACAAGGAATAGTCAACTCATCCTTGAAGGCTGTTGCTGCTCGTTGTCCTGGGGACTGACGAGAAACTTCTGCCAAACTACCAACTGCACTACCAAGGGGGAGCATCAGAGGGAGTCCAACAACCAGGATGACACCTGAGCGGACAAGGTTTTCAACGTTGAGGTTCATAATAATGTGTTCGTGTTACCTGTTTATTGTAACAGACCTTCGATGGTCTGTCAACTGGCCCACTAGGATTCGAACCTAGGACTTAGTCGTTAACAGCGACTCACTCTACCAGCTGAGTTATAGGCCATTGTCTTCCAGAACTTGTCGGGTTAGTACGTGGTCGTACATACCTTCAAAGATGTGGGGTGGCATCGATACGATGTCGGCTCCATTATAAAAGCCACGAGTGACTTTGTAAACATCGTGAATACAATCTGCAATAACTTGAGTTTGTGTTCCACGACACAACTCTACCACAGATCGAACCACTTCTAGTCCAGCCACAGAATTTTGGTCACACAATCCAACAGGGACCGACACAAAGTCCGCTCCTGATTTGGATGCCAAGATGGCTTGTGCTGCACTGAACACTAGTGTTATATTTACTTTGCGAAAGTAACCAGTATCCATATTTACTACTGGCTCTTTCTTTATTTCTCTTAGGGCGTCTAAACCAGAACGAGTACAAGGCAACTTGATAGTGATAGTCTCACCAAATTCGTCTGTTAGTTTCTTAGCTTCTGACACCATAAACACAGTGTCTCCTAGAATCTCAGCCGACACGTGTTTCACACCAAGTGTGAGTAGTTCGTGGTAGACATCACGAGGTCGGCGGCCAGCATCAATAATACCTCTGTGTGTTGTTGTAACACCATCGATAAGACCAGTGCTGAGATGTTTAGTTACTGCTGATACATCAACAGTGTCCAAAAAGATTTTCATAATGAAGTGAATAATAATTAGTGGTAACCAACCAGTGCCTCACTCTTGCGAGGCACTTCTAACATCCACTCAACGGTCTTAGCAACATCTTCCATTGCAGTTCTAAGGTCCCTTGAGTTACCAGATTCCAAAGTTGATTGGTCATCTGGGTCGGACAATGTCCACCTCCATTGCTCGACATCCTTATTATACCAAAGTTTGATGTCCATGTTTAGTTCCTGGGGGTTTTCATTGCTTGTTCTAGAGCTCCATCTACGAACCCTCTTCTGTATTCCCATGTCTGACCTGTGTCCGACCCTTTGGCTGGGTTGATACACTCAACCTCGTCACTTACTTGGTTACATACCAGGCCAGCTAGGTCATCATTACTACCCTTAGCTCCGGTGGCCCAGTAAAGTTGACCTTCCATCCAGGTTGCTCCACACTTGGAGCAGGTTTTGTTTTCCATGTGTCCTCGTCATGGTTGTAGGTACTTATGTATCCGCAGGAACCTCTACTTGTA
>WLWF01002718.1_pt1 | contig 12396 bp, 17 predicted proteins | sample 6718331 | NCBI WGS metagenome assembly WLWF01 (sample SAMN12718692, study PRJNA515312) | sponge metagenome | isolation source: marine sponge | host: Mycale hentscheli | place: New Zealand: South Island, Marlborough, Capsize Point | collected 2003-05-01
GCGGAAAGGCATTTGCCAACGTGTCTAGGGAAGATTTAACAACCGCCACGCGCAAGCTAGGATCAAACCGAGGCAAGACTAGATTGTGGCTTGAGGGTAACATCCTAGAAAGCCAAGGGTGGACTACGGGAGATCGCTTTGATGTTATCCTTATCGACGGTGTCCTTAAATACGCCAAGAATCCAAACGGAAAGCGCAAGGTCGCCGGTAAGCCCGGAAGGCCGATCATCGACACTAACACCGATAAGATTAGCCACACCTTGAACGCATTGCCGGGGGAGGTTGTTAATGTTATAGCCACCGCTGAAGCAATCACCGTCCAAAAGTAGAAAGCCATGATCGATCCACAACATATGACCGGTCCTTTATGGATTCTCCTTTTTCTTTTCATCTTCCTTCCTTTGTGTTTCTTCACGGTCGCTTTCAACATGGAAAGAACTAGAAGACGATTCGAAAAGATGAGGGAACAAGCAGAGTCCAAAAGATCACGCGAAAACTTTAGATTATGAAACGATTCACAGTCACTTTCACCGACACGCAAGAGGCAGAGACCGAGGAAGATGCTTATGACTCATTGATCGATTATCTTCGAGAGTGCGTGATTCATGGCGATGTGACCGCGTTTGAATTCGAAGAAGAAAACTAGCGCGTTAATTCCTAGAGCCCCTCTCGATCATTTCGCGGGGGGCTTTATGGAGTAAATGAACTCCGTTTTATATTATGAAAAAACAACTAAAGACAGCCCAACAAAGGGCAAAGGATAGGAAAGCACTCCGTGACTTCACCAAGCAACTTCATGCCGAAGCTTACGAGCTTGTCGATGAGTTCAAAGGAGACTTGCTTTGTAGCCACGACATCAATCACATCTCGGTAGGGATCGTGTCAAAGATGTTAAACATCGACAGCCACACACTGGAACGGCTGAAGCTCCGAGTCGCGCAAGAGTTCACCGGTGAAAAGTTCGCAGACGATACAACGTGGAAAGGACACTACGATGAAAAGTAACCTAGAACGATCTAAAGGAGATTTCATCTTCCATATCATCAACCATCTAGGAAAGGCGCATGATGTGCGAGTAGATAGTGAGATCTTTGAGGCTTACCAAAGCACAGTTTCACGGGTTCTTTACATTCACGCTCACAATCGTGATGTTACTGAGGGAAAGCCCTTTCAAATCAAATCGAGAAGCTGGGAGGAAACAAAATAGCCATGCAATACATCAAAACAAAATACCTAGGACCGACAAACCACAGGGGATCTCGGGTCAAAGCGGTGACTTCCTACGGGGAAACTTCGGTAACTATGTCTTGGGATCATGCGCTAGATTCATTCGACAATCACAAAGCGGTGGCTCTGGCCTTGATCTCTAAGCTAGATTGGGGCGGTGAAAGATATTACGCGGGAGGATCAAATGGAGGTTATGTGTTTGTGGCTGGCCATGAGTTTGCCTCTTTTGTTAATCCTAACGCCGTCGAAAACGAATTCGTCAGGTAACACCATGAACAAGACCGAAGAAATTCTATGGCTCTTTTTCTCTCTCCTTTCCGCCTACCTAGCGTGGGAACTATTTCGAGGAGGTAACTAGCCACGCCACACGAAACACCGCCACAAGAGCACCCTGGATCAAACCTTGGTGCTCTTTTTTTTGTTACCATTGAAAAAACATCTTGTATCATGGCGCGTTCTTTGGTAATCGTTGGGCATGGCAAATATACAAGAGCTATTCGAAGTTACCTTTATCAATCGTTGGGCCGAAAAAGCCCGCGCGGAGGTAGAGAGTCGGAACATTTCCTTTTGGTTAAAAAACCTACCCAAGACCACCAGGGGCTTATCGTTGGGCGTAATCGACAAGGTGATCCTTGCGGAAGTGAAGAAAGGTAACAAACCTTCAACCATTAACTCCAAGCTACAGACACTTAAAACCACCCTGGATTTCACAAGGGAACGCGGGATGCATGACGTTGGGTTCAAAGTTCCACGCCTAAAGCAACCATCGGACGCCCGTATGTCTTTCTTTAGCGAGGCTGATCAGGAGACCATCGAGGCTTTGATTGATGACAAGGGATTTCGGTTGTTCTTTCGTTGGTCCATTGAGACTGGGCTTCGTCCATCGGAATCGTTGGGCCTAAAGTCCTCCATGATCCGCAAAGATCCTATCGTTGGGTCGGTGATCGATATTGTTAAAACCAAGAACGGGGAGCCAAGGACCATCCCATTAACAAAGAAAGCATTGGATTCCCTCGAAACTGTCGGGGAGTGGAAGCGATACACCAGCTACCGGATCACCCGAGAGTGGGCAAGGCTACGTCGAAAAGACCCGGAGTCTTTGAAGGATTTCGTGTTCTATACGTGCCGCCACACCTGTGCAACTCGACTCCTGTCCAAGGGTGTTAACATCAAGGTGGTCCAGTCTTGGATGGGACACAAGGACATCAACATGACCCTTCGGTATGCAAAGCTAGTGCCGAGTGATCTCGCAGCAGCTCGTGACATCCTAGAAGCATAGACTTATGAAAACAAAACAAGAAACAATGACAATAAAAGGCAAAGCCACATCTGTCGGTGTTACATCGCTGGCTATGTTAATCAACGCCACGTTTGAGGACGGCCAAGAGATTGAGCTTGAGGTTACCAAGGACGAGTTCATCAAGACGCTTGTCGAGGCTATTGGTTACCAAGAACGTAAGCAGTCTGAGGAAATGGAAAAGCGTTCTCTTAATTGGCGCGATTTACACGAATTCGACATCGGGACGTATTTTGTTCTCAGGTGCGATGCGTGGTCGGGACCTCGTATTTATGTTTTGCAACAGTCATACAAGAACGGAAACAACCACTTCAAACAATTCAAGACTGGAAGATCACTGATCGTAAAGCGGCACGAGGCCGAGTATTTTACTGTCACCCTGTTCAACGGAGAGATCTCATGAAGGAATTGTTATACATCACCGAAGGGTTTCGCAGTGCGAACATCAACACCATGTATCGGGCATCCCTTTGCGTTGCCGTTGTGCTTAAACCTGGAGTCACCAACACTAAGCTTGCGGCCATGCTTCAAACCAGCCGGGAGTCCATACAGGTAGCGGTGCGAAACTTAATCAAGGATAACCTCGTTCACGTCACCAAGATAATTGACAAGGACACCAACCGATCCAAGGAGACCAAGGTTTTTCCTACTCCTTATCTTAAAGATGTTATTGCCGGTATCACCAACTTAACAACAACAACACAAAAATGAGAATAGAGCGCAAATACCTAAGCCACCGGGACCAAATAAAAGTTCAGATATTGGAAGATGAATGCTTGATGTTATCCCAGCGCATTGCTAGGATCGTCAAGAAGCGAGATCGCTTGATGCGGAAACGCGACAAGATTCTTGATAAGGGACTAGAATCGTAGGGAGAACCTCGGGCGCGGTTGCTTGTTTACCGTCATTGAACACCCTTATCAACTCCTTCACATATGGAACAAAACGAACTCAACCAAGAGATGTTAGATCTCGGGGTCCAACGGTATCGAAAGAACCGGACCAGTAACAAAGGTTCCCTTACCAACGCCGGACGACGCATAATGCGTGAAGGTGTGGAGCCAGTTACGTTGGGCCTAGTTGAGTTGGTTCCAACAATAACTAAAATCAAAAACAAGTCACAGTGGCAACGCTGTTTATGTGATGTTAAAGACTTTCGCCCCATAGCCTTGATAGCCGTGAAGGCTACCTTAGATGTCCTCGACGAGCCTCGTTCCTATGCTAGTGTGTGTTTTCGCTTAGGACGGGCCGTCGAGGACCAACTGCTATCCGATGACTTCATACGTAACCATGAGTTCGGGTCGAGGTTAGTCAAACGTATGCAAGACTTAGCGAGCCGGGGACCAGCAACTCAAAGCGCCTACCTCCACAAGACAGCCCGGAGTGAGGACATGGAGTGGACCGATTGGACCCGCCGGGATCGCATCTCGTGTGGCTCTATGTTGTTGGAGATTGTCCATGATCGGACGGGCTTGATTAAATTCACCGACAAGGCCCAACGCCAGCGCCGACACTACAAGCCGATGCGTATGGTGGAGATCTCTGATGTTACGCGTGAGTGGATTAACGAATACGACACCTATCGTGAGTTATTGTTACCCTTCTGGCTACCCATGGTGGAAAGCCCGGAGCCGTGGCACAAGGTGTTTGGGGGAGGATACGGTATCAACAAGGACCAAGGGCTACCTGTGCTTCCGTTCATCCGATGCTCTGATCGCAACGTGTTACGAATGGCACCTGACATGCCCCAGGTTTACAACGCGGTTAACCTTATACAGGAGACACCCTATGCCATCAACAATAGAGTCCTTGAGATGTTGGAGTGGGCTTGGGACAATGACTTACAGATTGGGTTACCACCTAGGAACGACCTAGAGTTACCTGAGTGGCCCGGTGATCACATGTCGGTGGAGGAGCAACGGAACTGGAGGGACGACAAGCGGGAACGAGCAGCCTATAACACCTCGTTGGGTTCACAAAGAATCCTTATCTCTAAGATCTTGATGTTATCACGTAAGTTCCGCAACGAGCGTATGTTCATGCCGTCATCGTGTGACTTTCGGGGTCGAGTCTATCAGGTGCCAAGCTACCTTAACTATCAAGGCCCGGATCACTGTCGAGGATTGTTACAGTTCCACCGAGGTAATCCCATCAAGAACGATGACGACCTACGATGGTTGGGCATACACGGTGCCAACTGTTTCGGTAACGACAAGTGTGACTTTGAGACACGCCTAAAGTGGGCCGATGGATTCACACGGGATGCGATACGAATTGCTAACGACCCAAAGTCCAACCGAGAATGGAGTGCTGCAAGCGAACCTTGGCAGGCGTTGGCCTGGTGCTTTGAGTGGGCTGAGTATCACACGAAACGGTCGAAAAATTTTAGGACGTTCCTGCCTTGTGCAATGGACGCAACCAACAGTGGCCTTCAGCTTCTGTCATTGTTAAGTCGAGATGAGGAGGGATGCTTTGCAACCAACGTGTCACCGACAGACACACCTCAAGACATCTATAGGTTGGTCTCGGACCACACGTTGGGTAAGCTCAAGCAAGATGCAGCCAAGGGTAGGGACTATTCACGGCTTTGGGTTGAGTTTGGGATCGATAGAAAGATGTCAAAGCGTCCGGTGATGTGTTATAGTTACGGCCTAACTCCTTACTCCAACAGGGATTACGTCGCTGACTGGTATGACACCACCCGAAGAGAGCGTGGGATTGACTGTGTGTTTGGACGCAGCCACATGTATCCAGCCATCAAGTATCTTGGTGACCTCCTGTGGGATAGCATCCAAGATTTGTTAACCAAACCTAAGCAAGTGATGGACTGGTTTCAAGATGTCTCCCGGTTGATGACAAGACAGGAGCTACCACTCACTTGGGTAACACCTAGTGGGTTCCGGGTCAGCCAAGACTACCGCAAACAAGTCAGCCGAAAGGTCAGCACTTGGCTAAACGGATCGTTAACATCGGTGCGCTTCAAGGATGCTACGGACGACCTCGACCCACGAAAGCAAAGCAATGGTGTCGCACCTAACGTGGTCCACAGTCTTGATGCTGCTGGGTTGGTGTTAACTGTTAACGAAAGTTGGAAGCGTGGCCTGTATGACTTTGCCATGATCCACGACAGCTTCGCCACCCACAGTAACAACTGCGAGACCCTTGCGTCATCACTCCGGGACAGCTTCAGCGAGATGTTTAGCAAAGATATTCTTGCAGACCTAGCCGAAGCATGGCAGAACGAATCCTACGAGGAGCTACCAAGCCTACCCGACTACGGAACTTTTGATGTTAACACACTCCGAGACTCTAAATACTTTTTCAGTTAAAGTTAAAACACTGAGAAAAACAAAGAAACCAAAAACTATAAAACTAATGAAAAACCTGACAACGCCTATCGGCACCGCCATGTATCCAAAACTCGTCACACCGGACACCAAGTTCAATGCTGATGGAGTGTATAGCTGTAAGCTGATCCTATCTAAGGACGACTTCGAAACACTTGAAGCAACCATCAACCCTTGGTTCGAACAAGAATACGAGCGATTGGTGAAGGAGAGTGGCAAGAAGAAGCTGGATCGCAGCCAGAAGCTACCGTTAAAGCTGAACGACGACAACGAATACGAGGTCTTTGCAAAGCAAGTAGCCCAGCGCGAAACATCAAAGGGACTCATCACATTCCAAGTCGCCCTGTTTGATTCGGCTGGAAAAAAATTGAACAACCCACCGAACATCGGTTCGGGATCTAAGCTGCGCCTTGGGGTGGAGCCATCGGCCTGGGTCAGTCCCATGATGGGAGTGGGATACACGCTTCGTCTCAAGGCCGTCCAAGTGATTGAGCTTAAGGAGTATGAAGGTGGAGCCGGTGGCTTCTCGTTTGATGCTCAAGAAGGCGGCTTCGTGTCCGAGGATCTTGGTGACGCATTTGAAAACGACAGTAAGGATGCCTCGATTCCGTTCTAAATTCGAACAAAGGCTGGCTCTTGCAATGAAACGTGCGGGAGTCAGCTTTACATACGAGTCCCAACGGATCAAGTATGTTAAGAACCACCACTACACCCCGGACTTCGTTCTTGATAATGGTGTTATCCTTGAGGCTAAAGGTCGCTTCATGTCGTCAGACAGGGCGAAGCATTTGTTAATTCAAAGGCAGTACGCAGATAACCCTCTGGATATTCGCTTCGTTTTTATGAGAGCAAGTAACACCCTCAACAAAAGGAGCAAGACAACCTATGGAGACTGGTGTGACAAGCACGGGTTTCTTTGGTGCGAGAAGTCCATACCTCGGTCGTGGTTCGACTAATGTAAAAAAGAAAAAACAAGATGTATATAGCAACCCACCAGCCGTGCGATAAGTGCGGTGCATCGGATGCGTTGTGTGTTAACGAGGACGGTTCTACCTTTTGCCATTCGTGCAATACCTATGACCGTGCCGATGCCACACCGGTAACGCCCCAACCAACAACTATGAAAATAACAAAACCTTTACACTCCGACTCGGACAAGTTTCTTAGCGGAAGATACAGTGACATACCAGCCCGTCACATAACACTCGACACGTGCAAACACATGCGGTATCGAATCGGAGACTACAACGGACGTGCCTGTCACATCGCTGACTACTACGACGACGACCGCAAGCTCCAAGGACAGAAGCTAAGGTTCGAAGGCAAACAATTTATGATCCTTGGTGACATCTCGGATCGCTTCTACGGTCAACACCTACACCCTATGGGGGGAATGAAGCTTGTTGTTACTGAAGGGGAGGTCGATGCGTTAAGCGTCAGTCAAATGCAAGATAACAAATATGCTACGGTCTCGTTACCTACAGGTGCAGCCAGTGCTGCTAAGGTATTCAAGCAGAACCTTAAGTGGCTCGACAAGTGGGACGAGGTGATCCTGATGTTTGATGAGGACGAGCCGGGACGGAAAGCAGTGGAGGATGTTGTTGGTATCCTTCCAAGCGGTAAAGCTAAGGTCGCCCGGTTGCCCCTCAAGGATGCTAACGAATGTCTCATCAACAAGCGGAGCCGGGATGTTATTCACGCTATCTTCCAAGCCAACGCATGGAGGCCAGATGCAATCATCTCTGGAGCGGACATCCACGAACGCCTGACCAACCCAAAGAACACCGCAAGCATACCGTATCCTTGGTCCGACTTAAATACTCTTACACGTGGTATTCGTAAGGGAGAGATTGTTACCTTCTGTGCAGGGTCGGGCATCGGCAAGTCACAGGTGTGTCGTATCATTGCTCACCACATCCTTACCACTACTGACCACAGCGTAGGTTACATAGCCTTGGAAGAATCCATTGAGCGCACAGCACTTGGCATCGTTGGTCTTGAGATGGGTAAGCTACTTCACCTTGATCCCGAAGTTAACTATGCCGACACCAACTTCGACGAAGCCTATGTCAACACGGTAGGGTCCGGGCGCATGTGGTTATATGATCACTGGGGTAGCCTTGACGCCGAGCGGTTGTTATCACACGTGATGCACATGGCGAAGGCGATGGATGTCGAGTATGTTATTCTTGATCACATATCTATTGTTGTTAGTGGCATGCAAGATGGAGACGAACGCCGGATGATTGACAACGTGATGACCAAGCTTCGTGCTTTGGTTGAGGAGTGCGGCATAGCATTAATCCTGGTGTCCCACCTTAAGCGTCCGTCGGAAGGCCGAGGTCACGAAGAGGGTAACAAAACTTCCCTTGCACACCTCCGTGGTTCCGCTGCGATTGCACAACTCTCTGACATGGTGATAGGACTGGAGCGCAACCAGCAAGACCCTGAGCATAAGCATGTTACAACGGTTCGTGTGTTAAAGAATAGATTCTCAGGTGACACCGGAGTGGCAACTAACCTTGCATTTAATCCTGTTACCGGCCGCATGAGTGAGTATACTTTTGCAGAGTTATGAAAGTCTTGGTAGCCTGTGAGTTCTCTGGTGTCGTTCGCGATGCGTTCATTAAGCGTGGTCACGATGCTATAAGTTGTGACATACTTCCTAGTGAATCTCCCGGCCCACACCACATGGGTGATGTTACTGAATTGTTAAACCAAAGATTTGATTTGATGATCGCTCACCCACCTTGCACCTACCTAACTAACTCTGGTGTTAAGCACTTACACACTGACATCACTAGGTGGTTTAAATTGTTTGATGCGGCTGAGTTCTTTAAGACGTTACTTAACGCTCCTAACATAACTCACATTGCTGTTGAGAATCCTATCATGCACCGCTATGCTCGCGAGATAATCGGAAGTAAGCAGTCACAGATTGTGCAGCCTTGGATGTTTGGTCACACCGAAAGTAAGGCGACAGGTTTTTGGTTAAAAAATTTACCGCCACTTTTCGAAACGATGAATGTAAAGCAAGAGATGTTATCCCTTCCCAAGAATCAAACACACAAAGTTCACTATGCTTCACCCGGTAAAGATCGGTGGAAGAACAGGTCGGTCACTTGCCAAGGCATTGCGGATGCTATGGCTGAACAGTGGGGCGACTTATTACTTTAATGGCTAGGTAACCTACTCCCTCTTCCTTTGGACGAAGTAAAACAAACCATGACAGCCGGGAATAGACCGGCAACTAACTATACAACTAAGAATGAAAAAACATAAGATGCTATACTTTGATATAGAGACCAACGCTATCGACTTCTGGCCTACCCTTGCTGGCTTAAAAGATCTCCACTGTATCTCCATCTACGACCCGGATGCACGTAAGATGCACTCGTTTAGTTCCAACGCTAACAACCTAGATGAAGGGGTGGCCATGTTGAACTCAGCCTATAACATCTGTGGTCACAACGCGATCAACTTTGATGCACCGGCACTACGAAAGCTAGGCTATGAGATCACAGCACGGGTGGTGGACACCAAGGTCATGTCCCAAGTCATCCACCCGGATCTCTTTACGGAAGACTGTAGGCGTGGCGAAGAGTTCCCGAAGCAGATGAGAGGACGCCACAGCTTGAAGGCGTGGGGTCTCCGCTTGGGTAACGAAAAGGATGACCACGGTGCCACCGAAGACTGGACCCAGTGGAGCAAGGAGATGCAAGACTACTGTGAGCAGGATGTTAATGTGGTGGTGGATCTGTTCCTTCACTTCATGTCCGGCAAGCCATCAGCAGATATGTTATTTATCGAGCATGACTTCGCTGAGTTGATGACACAACAGGAGATGAACGGATGGCCCTTCGACATCAAGAAAGCTAACGAGCTTGCCGAAGAACTTATGGCACGTCGGGCTGAACTCCGGGACGAACTACAAGACATGTTCCCGTCAACCACGGAGGAGATGAAGACACCGAAGGGTTGGCAAGTTGAGGTGAATGGTAAGACTTACACGGCTGCAACCAAGGGTGGCCTTAAGCTTGTCCTCAAGGAAAAGAAGTTGAAACAGGTGTTAGCTGACAAGGCAGTCAAGACTGGTAACAAAACCAAGACCATTCCATTCAACCCGAACAGCCGGGACCAGATAGCAGAACGCTTGATGAAGATGGGGTGGGAGCCAGAGGCTTACGAAGGGAAGCGACCTAAGATTGATGAGGCAGTCCTCAAGGAGATAGATAAACCAGAGGCTAAGTTGTTATTGGAGTATCTCCTTATTAGCAAACGCCTAGGACAAGTAGCCGAGGGTCGCCAAGGTTGGTTAACATTAGTCAAGGACGGACGCATCCACGGTGAGGTCAATACAAACGGCGCAGTCACCGGACGATGCACCCACAGTAAACCTAACGTAGCCGCCGTGCCAGCGTCGAGAGCCGTCTATGGTTCCCAGTGTCGTGATCTGTTCACAGCACCGGAGGGAAAAGTGTTAGTAGGTGCTGATGCCAGTGGTTTAGAACTCAGGTGTCTTGCTCACTACCTCTACCCGTATGACAACGGGGTGTATGGTAAGACAATTATTGAAGGCGACATTCACACCGCTAACCAACAGGCGGCGGGCTTACCGACACGTGACCACGCTAAGACCTTCATCTATGCGTTCCTTTACGGAGCCGGTGACCAGAAGATTGGTTCTATTGTTGGTGGAAGTAGACGAGAGGGTAAACGATTGAAGGCCGAGTTCATGCGTAAGACTCCGGCGATCAAGAAACTACAACATGCTATTGAGCAAGCTCTCAACGGTAAGCAGTGGCTAGGTGGTATTGACGGAAGACGACTCCCGGTTCGCTCGGCACACTCTGCTCTTAATTTGTTATTACAATCTAGTGGCGCTGTCTTGATGAAGAAGGCACTCATTGTATTTAACGAGGCGGCCCCGCACCCCTACGAGCTACACGGTAACATCCACGATGAGGTCCAGTTCAGTTGCCTTGAGGAACACGCGGAGGAACTAGGTCAACTATTTTGTGACTCACTGGCAAGGGCTGGTAAGTTGTTAAGCTTCCGATGCCCACTCGACGGTGAGTATAGCATTGGCAAAACCTGGAAAGACACACACTAAAAAGACTTATGAAAAAATGGAAAAAGAAACTAAAGCAAGCCACCGTTGAACTCTCTTCGGGTGACTATCCCGTTTGGTGGGATGGATTCCGAAACGTGTTGGTGCATAGAGAAACATCTGATTGGAACGACAACCCTTACGTGGAGGAGCTTGATCAGATAGAGTATAAAAACTACAAGGCTGGCGCTATGGCAGCGGAATCCTTACTTGCACACCAATACGATGAGTAAGAAAATATACATAGACGGCGACATGCTTCTTTACCGTGCTGCCTTTGCAGCCGAGAAGGAGATCCGATGGGACGATGACATCTTCACAGTTCACTCTGACTTCAGTGACCTCAAGGATTCCTACATCATGGTGACTGATTGTATCTGTGAGATCCTTGACGCCTACGAAGACAACGGTGATGAGATAACGATGGTGTTCTCGGATCGCTACACGTTTCGCCATGAGATCAACCTACTTTACAAAGCCCACCGCCGGGACAAGCGATCACCCTTAGGCATCAATGACCTTCGAGAGTGGGCCTGTGATGAGTGGAAGTCTCTCCGGGTGGACCGCTTGGAAGCCGACGATGTCCTAGGTATCATTGGTAGCCGTGACCCCGATGGTTCGGTTATTGTTAGTGGAGACAAGGACTTCGCGACCGTGCCTTGCACTTGGTATAACTTCCTTAAGGATGACCTACGAAAGATAACAAAAGAGGAGGCCGACTTCCAACACCTAGTGCAAACCCTTGCCGGTGACGCAACCGATGGTTACTTTGGTGTGCCTCGGGTGGGCCTAAAGACAGCCGAAAAGATCCTTAACAAGGACGGAGTGGAGTGGCAGACGGTTGTTAACACCTACGAGAAAGCTGGGATGTCCGAGGAGGATGCCCTACTCAATGCCCGGATGGCCTTCATCCTTAGAGATGGATACTACAACAACGAAACAAAGGAGATAAAGCTATGGACCCCAACACAATAACAATCGAAGGCACCGCCGAGGAGCGTAAACAGATCCCATTGTATCGTGGGTTGATGTGTTATTTTCCTCACGCCTTGGTGGAAGTAGCCAAACAAAGTTACAAAGGTAACATCCAACACCACCCCGAAGATGAGATATGGTGGGACATGAGTAAGTCCAAAGATGAGCTGGATGCTATGCTCCGACACATGCTTGAGGGGGAGTGGGCGGCTGTTGCTTGGCGTGCTTTAGCCCATCTGGAACGAAGTTGTATAGCTAATAAGGACCATAATAGGAAAGTCCAACATGAGTGATTACATTCCTAGCATACCAGATGACCTTATAAAGTTCTTGGACGAACGTGTTCCAAGCAAAGATTTCTCCCCTAGCGATACGCTTCGGGAGATTGATTTTTATATGGGGAAGCGAGAACTTGTTAACTTTCTAAAGACCCTTCATGA
>WLWF01002719.1_pt1 | contig 12395 bp, 10 predicted proteins | sample 6718331 | NCBI WGS metagenome assembly WLWF01 (sample SAMN12718692, study PRJNA515312) | sponge metagenome | isolation source: marine sponge | host: Mycale hentscheli | place: New Zealand: South Island, Marlborough, Capsize Point | collected 2003-05-01
AGACGAGCCTGATTCGAAATTGCGAGGAGACGTGGACAACTACATCAAGTCGGTCAGCGACGCTCTCAACGGCGTCGCCTACGAAGACGACCGACAGATCCACAAGCTGTCAGGCCGCAAAAAATGAGTGCGTTCCACACTGGATCGTATGGGGAACGATTCCAGTCGATGGGCGACGAAGCCGAATCCCACTTTGAACGGCTCAACACCAACTACATTCGGTTCGGGTTCAACCGACCCGACGTAGCCAAGTTCTACCAAATCAGCCTGAACATTCGGGCAGCCCCTGACTACATCCAGTCAGACCCTGCCCGTCTCGTTGAGGTCATGGGCATGGGGTCCAAGCCCCTCAAGCTGAAGCTTGAGAAGCTCGCAGCGCTCAACTGGTGGAACTCGTCAGGCATGGACGTGTGGCTGTGGGTGTGGTCATCCACCCGCCACGCCCACGCCCAGATTAAATACAGCGACCTGATGACGTTAATAAACAAGAACGATGTTTCGCTCGGTAACTTCCATGAAGGGAAGAAATACTTGAGTATTTCTTCAAAGCTTCTAGACTGGGTTGATGGATGAAGATCTTGACGCATCAGAAGGCGCAAAGATTTTTAAAGCGCTGCACGAAGCACGCCTGCCGTCGTTACAAAATTTAAACGACAGCTCTTGGGCTATTGATCCCAATAAACCCGAAAGTAAAGTCCCGCCTAAATGGAATTGGTGGAACTTTCATATTCGGCAACAGCCAGACACTGAGATCCAAGCAGTGATGGAAGCTCTTCCCCATTACGAGCCGCTGGAGTCCAAAGAAGAAGTCCTTGAGAACCAAGCCGCACTGGCCGAAGCCATCAACGAAGTTTGGGAAACGCTCACCGACAACGAACGTTGGATCTACCACATGCTCGTAGACGTAGGGCTATCCATGCGGTTCGTAGCCCTCGCCCTCGGCACCCCAAAGACTACGTTCGCCCGCAGACGTGACGCTCTAGCTCAGAAGCTCAAGAACGAGCTACTACGGCACGAAGCCGTGATCAATCATCTGACCAAAGACCGTCAGCGTCTTCCACAACAGTCAGACACTGATCTAGAAACGTAGTGAACCCCATGACCCACGAGGTCATGGTGATCCACCCGTCGATCTCGCCCTGCTTCGCCAACGCTCGGGCAAGAACAAGCTGTTCGACTTCTTCTCGTGACAGGATTAGGAGCACGCCAAGCTGGGACTCACGCCATTGTGCGTGAGTCCCGTCATCCATGTCCAACATAAACTGCGAGCGTTCAAAGTTCTCTTCGATCTCGCAGTCAATGTCTACTCCGACTGCTTCCAGCCAGTCATCCCAAACGTCTTCGAAGTCGGCGTCCACGTCAGCCAAGCGCCTGCTTGCGTTCGACAATGAACGACTTGACCGCTGACAACAAAGCCGCCATGCCAGCCGTGTAAGCGCCTTCAAGAGTCGACAAATCAGTGACAACAAAGACAGCAAGGAAAGCCTCCGCAGCAGTGTACAAAGCGCGTTCAATCGTGTCCCTATAGGGCAAGCCTGCCCATCCAGATTCTACGCTCATCGCCGCTTCATCTTACCGCCGCCGTATGCCTTCTTCATCGGCTTCTTGGCAACCTTCTTGGCTGGCTTCTTCGCTTTGTACGGCATCTCGCCTACTTTCCGAACGGGCGACCGCCCGTGTGGGCGTTCCCCAACTGCGTGGAACGCAGCATCGCTGCGCTATCAGCAGCCTTACGCCCCATCGCATACTTGTTGGCCTCCGACATGGAGTCCTGAAACTGATCCTCGGGCTTGTAAGCCCCACCCTTAGCTGGCATGTTGCCACCTCCTAATAAAGATACGAAACGTCCCATCAAAGGAACATGCGGCTCCAAGTGTGCTTACCAACCACACCGTCAGGCTTCAGCCCAACATAACGCTGATACGCCTTCACGCCATCAACCGTCTTACGCCCATAAACGCCGTCCACAGGCCCGCAATCAAATCCCAAACCGTTCAGATGGCGCTGCACAAGCCTGACAGCCTGCCCACGGCTACGACGCCGCCGAGACAGCGGCTTCTTCGCCACCTGAGCACCCAAAGCGTCGATGTACTTGCGGATACCAACCCAATCCACCTCAGGGCTACTGTCCTGCTTCAACTCCATGCCGCTCTGCAGCCAGTGATACAACGTCGTGCCAGGACACGCCGTTGACGCCAGATCCCGATGACCCTTCACCCAGAGCCGATTGCCATACTGACCCTGAATATCAGAAATAAGCCAAGCAATAGAATCCAATGCACGTTCAGAGACTTCACCCGAACCCCACCCCGTGTAACAGATCGATACCGTCTTAGAGTTCCAGCCTTTCGTGGCGCCGCTCACAGCGCCACGGCCACGGCCCTCGTAAATGACGCCGTCAGCGTCAACCAGCCAGTTGTACGCAATACCACGCCAACCACGCACCCGCATGTGGTACTGCTCAAAGCTCTTCACCTGAGCAGGCCCAGGCTGAGCACCCTTCACGCCCGAGTGATGCAGCACAATACCGACTGTGCTGCGTCGCACGGTAAACGGTCGGGCAGGCGGGGTAGCGTTCCATCCTGCACGGTTAATTACTGTCTTGGACATTTATCTTCCTAGCATCCGTTGACGTTCTTGCTGTTCACTCAACTGTATTTGGCGACGCAACATTTCGTTGCGCTTCTCTTTAGGAGTGTTCGCCCTGAACCCCAACCCGCCGAAAGTGCTAAAGAACGACGTGTACATCTTTGCAGTGTCGCTGCTCTCCCATCGGGGATCAATGTTCGGGAACAAACGGCTTCCCCGAGCAAAGATCGGGATCAACTGCTCAAGCTGATAAGCATCAGACTCGCTCATCAACAACTCGCCGCTACGAGAAACCTTGGCCCCAGGCAAACCAACTCGGTCAGCAGCCAACAAAGCCTCACGAATAATCGGCACCTTCGCCCAGCTCGGAGCGAACTCCAGCTCATCAGTCAACGGCACCTGATTAAACGACCGAACACCCATCAGAATCTCAACAGGCATCTTGTACGACGGGATCACTGCCTCAAACGGCTTACGAAGAACGCTTTCGTAACCGAAGTCTTCGTCAGTCGTGTCCAACCCCTTTGCCCATTCAGCCAAATCAACAAACGGCAAGTCAGGCAGCATGTAACTGCGGAACCCGCCAATCTTGAACGGCATCCTGATGCCCATGTTCTCGCCGTAATAATCAGGCACCATGCCCTCTTCAGGACTCTGGCGTTCGATGTTCGCTTGGAACTGCGAAATGCGGTTCCAAGCTTTCGGGTTACGACCGATCGACTCAACCAGAACAGGCAGCACACGACGCTGCCACGTCCAGAACGGGATCACCTGCTTGGCTGCTCGCTCAGCAGCCGTCAGATCCGAGTAATCAAAGTGGTACTTTGTGATTAGATCAGAAGCGTCTTCGATGCTGCCGCCACGCATCATGACATCGTGAGCCAAAGCGCCACGAGCCATGAACTCTGCGTCAGCGTTCGCTCCACGAATGCCAGAGAAGAACTTGAAGTCAGCAGTCGGCTTAACCGTGCCTGCACGCAAACCCGTGCGGAACCCTTGGCCTTCGATCACCATCCCGCCGCTGTCCACACTGGACGTAATGTCGATACCACGACCGCCCGTGCCCGACGCCATGCCCGTGCCGTACCAGTCTTGGAACGTCCGAAGCTCGCTCAAAGGAACAGTGGACGACCCCGTGTGCGGCCCGCCACGGATCTTGAGGTTCTCGCCCCGATCAACAAGAACCCGCAGGCCGTAAGCAATATCTCCCTCACGGCCCGCAGCCTTCGCTTCAGCAGCAGCCTTGTTACGGATCGCCCGAACACGACCATGCACATGCATCGGCACACCAGCAAGCTGGTTGTTCATCCAGAACGCACCCATCATGTTTCGGAAAATGAAACCAGGGGTACCGACAGCCTGAGCCTTCCACCAGTTATTGAAGCTCTGCATCTTCAAGAAGAACTCGCTCATCTGAGCAGGATCGTTCGTCCGAGCAACAGCCTGATACATCTCCGCAAACTCACGACCAAGCTGCGTAATCTGATCATCAGTCAGCTTCGCATCCAACGGCGCAACAAACGAAGCACCACGAAGCTTGGTTCGGGTCAGCGAACCAACCCTCGGAGCCATCATGTCATCAGGAAACACCTCAGCGTTAAACGACCGCATCCGAGACATCACAAAGTCGGCCAACGACTGATCCATCAGATCGCCAACCACATTGGCGTTCTGAGCCTTAGCAATCAGCTTCGCCGCATCCTCAGCGCTATCAGCAGCCCTCAACTGGTCAGGCAACCAAGCACTCTGCGCCAAACGCTGCGTCTCAGCACTAGCAATCGTCAGTTCTGCCTGGAACTCTGCCCGACGAGCGTTCGAATCACGAACCTTCCTGCCGATCTCGTCCAAACGAGTAACAGCATTATCGATCACCGCATCGATCTCAGCCGCACGAGCAGCCATACGATCCAAGATCGGACGCATCGCTGCCGAGCTACGCCCAGCCCGAATAGCGCCATCCAAAGCCCCTGTCAACGCATCCCAATACTGGTTATGGGCATGGTTAGCGACCACCTCACGAATCGCCATAGCGTTGCCCAACGCAGAGTCCACCGCAGCCAACACGTCGCTGCCAGGAACCAACACACCAAGCCGTTCCTGCAACATCGTAATGTTGATGTAGTTCTCAAGAACCTTGACCTGCGCCAACGCCTCAGGGCTGTCGTCCATAGTCGCAGCGATCTTCCGCAACCCCTCAGCCCGCTCTTCGCCAAGGATCTTCGCCAACGAATCCTTGCGAGGCGCACGAGGACGATCCTTCAACGGCTGGGTACGAACCCGAATCTCCCACGACCTTGTACGGCCATTACGCACAAACCGAACAAACTGGCCGTCCTCAGGGATAAACGACATCATCTCCCGAAGCCCACGCAGCCCCTCAGCCGTCTTACCCATCTGACGGGCCGTTGCCCGCAACTCAGCCCGAGCCGCTGCCACCGCAGCAGGCTCGCCCAACTGCCTCAACCCCAACCCAGCAATCACCGTCGCATCCGTTGTCGAATACGCCTGCTTCATCCTCTCAACCAGATCAGTAATCATCTGGCGAGAATCGTCAAGATCACGAGCCAGCTTGTCCAACCGCTGCGAAGTAGTCGCAGGCATCTCAGGACGCTGGTTCTTCATCTGCTTCAGAATGCCACCCAAAGCGTTGCGGCGAGTCTCTAGATCACCCAACGCCTGCGTCAGCATGTAAATGTAATCAGTCGCTTCCTGAACAGCCAGCAACGCCTCGTCACGGTTCGCCCTGTTCCGAGCAATCTGGTCACGCTTGGTCTGCGACAGGCCAGCCCAGTCCTCTACATCGTCACCGCCCAGCAGCAACAAACGAGCGTCGTCTGACAGCTCAGAGAACAACTTGCCGTCAACTGCAGCCGTTAGAACTTCTTCAACAACGTCCGCATGAGCCTGCAGCTCAGCAATTGTGCTGTACAACTCGCCCTCAGGCGTCTTCAGGAACGCAGCCAGCTCATCAGGCCCGATGCGACGGTCATGCAACATCACCTCAAGGATGTGAGCAACGTCGTCCTCATCGATCACCATGTTCTTGACATCTTCAGTGGCCGTGTCGATCCTGCTCTGCGAACGATCCAGCCCGTCAGAAGCCCGCTGCGCCTGCTTAGAAACAACGCCACGGTCCAGCTTGCTGCCGTAAACCCCAACGCCGTCTTCTAGTGCGCGATCCATCACGTTTGCCGAACGGATCTGAGCCTTCATCAACGCCACATAGCGAGGCAGAACATCCTTTGCGCTGCTGCTAAAGCTAACCTTCTTGCCCTTCTTAGTTTCAGCAGCAAGGCCGCTTGCAGCGTCGATGTCGTCCATCTGGTCAAGAACCGACTTGTTGCTGCTCACAACGTCTTCAATGACGCCATCCAGATACTGGTTGGTCATCACCGCATCGCCATCGACATAGCGAACGCCATCAGCAAGCTCAGCGTCCAGAAGCCGAAGGAACTCGGCTTCAATCGCTGCCGCATCGCCGCTATCGATAAGACGTGCTTGCTGATCCAAACGATCAGCTTCGTTCCTGAACGGCGTCCGAATGCTGCGATTCTGACGAGCTTTAAGGATTCTGTCTCGGATAATCCTCGGCTCAAGCAGCCGACGAGCCGTAGCGGGTGTACCGCTCAACAAATCAGCAGAACCAATGTTCAGACCCTCGCTAGCGTTGTAAGAACGTTTACCTGCCCGAAGATCGTCACGCATACGAGCCGCATAAAGCGACTCGTGCCAGTTCAAATCGATGCTTTGCGTAGATTCAGAAGCTCTACGGCCAGCCGACTGCCACCACGCCTGCGCCTGCTCTGCCAGTTCCGCAAAGCCCTCCTCGCCGCCATCAGCCACAGCCCTGTAACGGCCCAGGCTAGCGTTAGCGAACGACTCTGCAGGAGTCGTCGCCACTCGGAACATCAACTCATCAAGACCATCAGCATCCAAACCCAAACGGTTCGCTGCTTGAACAAGCTGCTGCAACTCGTCTAGCGTCTGCTTCTCCCAACGCCCAGCCGTAACGTTCGCAAGCTGCCCATAATGCCGCACATTCCGAGCCAGCTCACGAGTCTCAGCACTAGAACTACGCAGCATGTTGTTAATCGAAGCCTGCGTATTGAACTTGCCAGCAATGTTCTGAGCGAACCCTTGCCGCATCAACGAACTCCAACGGCCACCGACCGCACCAGCCGCCAAACCAACCGCCCGAGCACCACCCGTACCCAGCACCCCAGGCAAGTCCACCTTCACAGGGCTTCTGCCAACCGCAGCAGCCACATCACCCACAACCTGACGTTGCGCCGACGCTCCACCCCGACCCAGCATGCGGTCAATCACCAACTGCTGGTTCTTCGGGTTCGTAATATCGAACCCGCTCTTACCCCGACGAACAGTGTCTACCAGCAACTGCGGCGTGTTCTGCACACGACGCCTCGCCACCGACTCGGCAAAGTTCGTAGACAACGACGCCAACGGACGCTCAATAATCCTGCGCCCCAAAACGCCCGTGCCAGGAATCGTAAACCCAAGCGTCGGGTTGATCCCGATGTGGCTAAACGCATCGGGATGCCGACCAGCAGCCGCCAACACGCCACGAGTGCTCACCGCCTCCTCAGCGGCTTCCAAACTCGCCCGAAGCGCAGGACTCACATCATCCGCACGAGAAGCCGCCTTCAAAGCAGTCGCAACTTCTGGTGCCCCCTTGATGGCGCGCAACGCCAAACCAGCACCAGCCAGATACGTCAACGGGTCCAAAGCAATATCAAGACCCAGCCCAACAGCAAAGTCCAACGGGCCAGGAAGCTCCACACCCCAGTTGTTCAGAACCTCACCCGCAGACATATTGCGAGAAGTCTGATCCCACCACTCCGTCAGCGACGCATCGCCGCTGCCGAACATATCGCCAATCTCCTGCATGCCCGAAACGATCGCAGCACGAGGGAAATCAAGAATGTCCAACACGTCACCCACAAACGGAACACCAAAGATCCCAGGCTCCTTCTTCGGAGGCTCAGGCAACGCAGGCAAACGACCCAGGCCCTCCATCGCTTGAGCAAAATCAGTAGAGCCGCTTGGCGGTGCCGTCACATACGAAACGCCGCTACCGCCACCAGTAACAAGCTCAAACAGCTCTTGGCGGTCCTTGTACGGCCTCTTAGACGCAGGCATCGGCACTTCGAACACCTGATCAGGGTCCGAAGCAATGATTTCTGTCGGCTTAAAGGTGGCAAACTTTTCTGCCAGCTCAGCCCGAGAAGGAGAGTTGGGAACCGCCACTGCTACTACCTTTGTTCCTCTGGCAACTGGGCAACCCTAAAGAACTGCAGAAGCTCTTCAGGATTTATACCCGTGCCGTAAGTCTGATTGTATTCAGAAATAGCAATCGCGTCGCCAGGGCTAAAGTAGCCGACCTGACCTGTTGCCAACGGAATAGGAATCTTGTTGCTTTGGTCTGCAGCCTGAGGAGTCGGAATAAAGTTGCCTGCCGCATCCAACGTCCCATACCCCTTCCGAACGTCGCCTTGTACGTTGTAAAGCTCGTCCCGAGCAGCCCGAGCAGCCTCAAGAGCAATGTCGTCCCCACGCAACTCTGCAGCCGCAACCGCATCAACATAATTAGCACTTGCACCAAGCAGGTCATCGCTCATGCCCGACATCTGAGCAGCCATATACTCTTCAGTCGTCAAAGGCTGACCAGCCCTGACCTTCTGAATCGCTTGCGTCGCAACAACGCCAGCAGCAAGCATCTCCTGCTCCTTGGCCTCCTTGCGAGCACGAGCCGCAGCAGCAGCCGCCGCTGCCTGCGCCGCCCGCTTCGTCTCCACATCCAACGTCGTCAACGCCTGATCAAAGCCCATACGGGCCTGACGCTCAGCATCAGCAATACCCTGCAACGCCTGAGCATCATCGATCTGGCCCTGCAAACGGGCCTGATCGAACGCCTGGATCGCGTACGCAAGATCCTCACCGATCCCGAACATCGCCGCAGCAGACGCCTGATCGTTCTGACTCTTCGCAAACATGGCGGCTTGCTCAGCAACGCCATCAAGCTGGTTAACCATGTTCGCCGCAGACATATTCTGCGAATACAACATCGCAGTCGTCTCCGACATATCAGCATCAGCAAACCCGCCAGGATCAATACCCAACGACTGCAAACGCTGACCAGCCAAGTTCTTATCAACACCAACCGCAGCCAAAGCGCCATCAAGCTGCGTCTGCTGACGTGCAAGCTCAGCAGTCTTGCGGTTCGTCCGCTCTACCCGAGCGGCCTCCTCCTGCTCAGCCCGACGAATGTCGGATTCTTCCAAAAACTCTTCACGCCCTGTCGCACGATCCTCCGCAAACTGCTGCTGCCCAGCAATGCCTTGCTCCCGCATGTCCGTAAGCTGCGCCACCAAATCACGCTGCTCACCGAAACCTTCTAGCTGGCTTCCTAGCGTGCGTTCCAGCAGTCCTCGTTCCATGTCGTAGATTGACGGGCCACGAGGCGTAACAACCCCAGAAGGAAGATCATTATCATCGGCGTCGGGGTCGGGGTCGGCGCCACGGGTCGGCAACGGGCCACCCGTACTGGGATCAACCCCTCGCCCGTCAGGACCAGCCATCGGAAACGTCGGAAACCTAGACGTTGCCAAACCCAGCCCAGCCCGCTGAGCCTCAGGGCTACCAGCAAACGACGGATCACGCATAGCAGCAATTTGTGCAGCCCTAATCTGATCGTCAGCTCGCTGCCGCTCAGGATCAAACCCAGCCGTGTACGACGGCGAAGCCAAACCCATTGCCCTATCAACCTGAGCAGGATCATAAAAACCACTGCCTGCAGGCAACGCATCACGCACATCCTGAACAAACTGCGGCTTCTGAAGCGCCTGATAAGGGGTGCTCATCTCACGCTGAACCCTGTCGACACCCTGACGCTCCTGCGTCGACATCTTCAGGTACTCTTCAAGAGGAGTAGCCATCATGCACCTCGCATCTGATTGCCGTACAAACCAGCCACCAAAGCCTGGTAATCCTGCGAAGCCAAGTTCTGCCGCAACTCAGCCAGATTCCCCAAATCCAATTGATCCTGCAACAACGACCCCATCATCGCCTGACCCTGATCCTCACGCAGACGGTTCTGCGCCCGCAACACGTTCGCTGCCGTCTCACGGCCACCACGCACATACGCACCGCTATCCAGCATCCCACGACGATTAAACGCCCCAGGAAGCTGCCGAAACGCCTGATCGGCCTGACGGCCAAGATCGCTACGAGCACGCGTGTAATCGCGACCCATCTGGTCACGATTAAACTGGCGTTGAATCAGGTTCTTCTGAACGTCAGTGCTAGACTGCTGGTACTGAGTCGCAGACGGAGCCAATTGGCTCATCTGCGACGACAAAATGTCTTGATATTCGGGTGCGTATGCCATGTAAAGCTCCTACTTCATGGCAGGAATGTCCCACTACTCGGACGGTTCCTCTTCTGGTTCAGGAGACAACTCAGCAATCTGCTGCATTGCCTTCTGGTTCTGGATAGCCAGAACGCAGATCTCTAGTTCCTTGGGGAACCGATTCTGCATCATGGCGACTACTTCTTCTGCTGTTACATTCATGGTGTTGACTCTAGTGCAGTAACCCGATCATGCAGGTCTTTGCAAATTTTGATGAGCGGAGCGGTAAGCATGTCGTAGTAGACGCTGCGAGGCGTTTCGCCCCAATGTCCTTCGTCGTAACGGACCGCATACTCAAAGCCTGCTTCGTGCAAACTTTCGGCAGACAAACCAGCTTCTAGAGGAACAGACTCGTCGTCTTCAATGCCTCGGAACTTGATAGGACGGGCATCAAGAATCTGATACGCCTCTTCAGTCGACAGGTCTACGATGTCTTTCTTAAACCGTTCGCTGGAAACGTACTCCATGACCTGTCGGTCAGAGTCTCGGGACCGCAACGTCCAGTAGCCGCCCGACGTGAACGTGTTGCCTTGGTGCAGGTAGAAGTGGTTCCACGCTCGTCCCGACGTGCCGAGGTAGTGCTGGTTGTCGGCGTACGGGAGGAGGTTGCCGTTGGTGTCGATCTGCAGCGCCCACCGAGTCGCCACACCTATGTAGATGTTGCCACCAGAGTTTTCGTTCCTAATGTGAATGTCGTCGTTGTTACCGAACCCCATGTAGCCCATGCGGGTGCCAGCGCTTTGCTCAAACGAGATGTATCCACCTGTGTCGGTGCTGCCCGTGTCTCGCAGCCTAAGAAGATCGCTGCCGTTGCCTTGAATGAGAACACGGTCACTGAAGTAGCCCGTACCGCCGACTTCCAAGTCATACGAGAAGGTGTCGCTCGTATTCGTTTCCCCAAACCCAACCTTGATGTTGTTGGCGACGTACAACTTGCCGTTCGTCGTCAACGACATCGCACCCTGGTTCACGCCGTGGCCTTCATCGCCCCACCAGAACCCTCGGTCGGAATCGTTGTTCATCTGGAACGTCATCGCATAGTCGTTCAACGCTCCGAAGGTGACCCCTGATGTCATTCCGATCGTGTAAGCGCCATTGTTCCAGACCCGCAGCTTGTCCCGAGTGCTGGAACCGCTGCCGTTGATTAGCGGGGTCTGAACGTAGCTGGTGACGTTTGCAATACCGTTCACGTCCAAGGAGTACGACGGCGTAGTGTCGTTGATCCCAAGCCTACCATTAGTGGTAAACGTGAAATCTGTACCTCCAATGGTGTTGTAGAGGTTGAATGAATTGTCAGAAGCGTTGGCGAAAAGCGCCCAGCGGACCGAAGCCGTATTCAGCTCTAACTCCGCATTGCCCGAAGGAGAGTCGATCCTAATGCGAGAGTTGGTAACCCCACCGACTTGCAGAATCTTGTCAGAGGAATCGTCAATGAGGTACATGGAGTAGTCACCAGACGCTCCACCCTGGAAAACAATACCCTCGCCAGGGTCGTTGATCTTCAACTGGTTTACACCAGTAATGTCGTAGTTCGACCCAGAAATGCCACCGTTAGCGAGCGTAAGCCCGTCGATGCCGCCGCTTGCCGTAAGCTGACCGACAAACCTGCCTGTGCCGTTTACGTCCAACGTGTACCCAGGCGACGTGGTGCCGATACCGACACGATCATTCGTCGCATCCACATGCAACGTGTCCGTATCAATCGTCAAGCCAGCAGCAACAATGTTGTTTGGCACGTCGTTCGTACGGCCAGCCCCCAACACCAGAATCTCGCCCGTCGAAGCATCCGACCGAACCACACGGCCAATCTTCTGCACCAACTCAGACGCGCCCGTCGGACGAGTGCTCGTCAACGCCCCAGGTGTAGTCGACACATACAGTTCGTCGTTCACCGAATACGCCGACGTATCAACCTGCTTGATGACGCCAAGGATCGTTGCCGACCCCACACCGTTGTTCGCAAGCTGCTCGTCCAACAGGCCCAGTGCGGGCATCGTCGCCGCATTATCGGCGTCCGATGCTTGCACCTCCACTGCACCAGAGGCTCCTACAGAACCCGTGGCATACACGGCAGCACCCTTAGCCAGTGTGCCGCCCGACGTGTTCTTGACCGTAATGTGGGTCGGGCCGTACAAGTCGGCCGTGACAGAAGTAACAGTGATGTCGTCGTCAAGGTTCAACGTTACGGTGGCGGCAGAACCGCCACCGTTCAGGTTTGTGCCAGCAACAACTGTCGTAATGCTGCCGTCTGCGCCGTCTGCGCCTGCTGGCCCCTGCGGGCCAGTAGCTCCCGTAGCACCAGTAGCACCAGTCGCACCCGTGTCGCCAGTATCGCCCTGCGGACCTGTCGGACCAGTAGGGCCTTGCGGACCAGTCGGGC
>WLWF01002720.1_pt1 | contig 12395 bp, 21 predicted proteins | sample 6718331 | NCBI WGS metagenome assembly WLWF01 (sample SAMN12718692, study PRJNA515312) | sponge metagenome | isolation source: marine sponge | host: Mycale hentscheli | place: New Zealand: South Island, Marlborough, Capsize Point | collected 2003-05-01
TGGTACTGATTTAACTGTACCATCGTATACAAAAAATCCTCCTGCTTGACCCATCCACCAAACTGCTCCATTTACATATTTAATAGAATGTTGACCAATAGCTCCACAATTACTTCCTACTTGTCTTATTGAAAAAGTAAAAGGTGGGCCAACAAACTGCATTACATAAGCAGAAGTGTCCGTCAATATTAAAATATAATCTTTTGCTTTAGCTGCTCCTACTATTTTTACACCAGAGTCTAATCTAAAAGTACCAGCTGTATTAGTAGAAGTAGGTGCATATTCTGAAATATTTTCTTGATCTGAAAATCTTATAAACATTGGGTCATAAGTATTTAATGTTCCAATAGTTGTTTCAGTTCCAAGAATAATTAAATGTCTGTCTCTTTCTGAAACAATAGACATTATTGATTTTGTAGGTGCATTACTTACAACAGTTGCTCTTGTTGATAAACCATTTGGATCAGAGTGAATAGGATCCCATTCAAAAGTTTTACCATCTTTAACTGTTGCTATTAATTTTTCTCCAAAATGATCTAATGACCATGAAGCTGGATCAAGAATAACTGATGAAGATAATGATTGTTCTCCCCAACCAGTATAGTATTCTACTGAGGATCCGTTTGAGTGTGCAGATCTTGTACCCGCGGCAGCTCTTGTAATACCTGTTAAATCATTTGATGAGATTCCAGTGTAAGAAATAAATTCAGCCCCAACCTTTATAGTTCCAGATGTAGGAAAACCAGTCACCGAAGTTAAGGTTATTGATGTTCCAGATCCTCCCGTACCAGCAGTATCATCTAGTAAGGCTCCATTTAATGTTGATATAACACCAGAAGCTCCACCCCATGAGGCTGTACCCCATCCATATCCAGCACTTTGATTTAAAGGACCAATAATGATATAAGGATTTACTGTAGCTGAACCACTATTAATTACAGAAGTTCCAGCATTTGCCGCCATCGTAATTGTAAAAGTATCTTGAGTAGGAGCTGTGACTACTTGAAAAGTATTAGTGGTAAAGTCTGCTGCTACATATCCTGCTCCACTAGGAGGAGTTACTGAAGTAAATGTAAATAAATCTCCAGCCACTAAATTGTGTGAAATTAAATTTACTGTAACTGTTGCATCATTATTTACAGTAGTAAATGTTGCTCCAGTTTTTGCAGTATCAAGTGGTGTGATGTCATAGAAAGCACCTTCATAATATATAACTAATACTTTATTAGTTCCAATAGCCGCATATCTTCTTCCATCTAAATCTGCCCAAACTAATTGTTCTCTGGCTGCACCTATTAATTCATCGTCTAATATCTCTTGCCATCCACCTATTTTTTCTGGAAGGCCATATCTAAATCTAACATTATCACCGTCAGTCCATTGACCTTCAGCTCCTGTTTCAGTAACCTGTTTATTAAATCCTGGTCTTATTTGTACGTTTGTTAAAGGCATATGGAATTATAACATTTTTAGACCTTTAATTGAAGATCACTAGATTATTTAATATTCAGAGTTAGGTCTATTCGTTGTTTTTGGTTTAGTATCAATTTTTCTAGTTTCTTCATCTAGATTTAAAGTAATATCTGTTACTAACTTAATTAAAACATTTGAAAAATGTCTTATAAATTGAGGCTCACAAATTAATTTACCATGTTCATTAATTGCCTTTATTTCTTTTTTATCAAATGTCCACTCTGAATAACCATTTTTTGGGTTCATTATTATTTTCATTATTCTCCTTTATTTTTAGCCATTCCCCAATGTTCTCTTTTATCTTTTACAAAAGATGCATGAGGACCATCTTTATCAACATAGTGTAAAAAAACTTGAGCACACCAATCTCCTTTAAACTCTTCTCTCCAATGTGTCAACTCCATTCCCAAGTAAATAGCTGCATCTCCACTTTCTAAATGTAATGGCTTACCATCCATAAAAATAGGCCAAGTAGTTCCATCAGAAGCAATATTAACTGTAGTGCTTATTTCACAAGAAGGTCTATCTTTGTGTTTAGGTAAATCAGAAAATTTTGTGTACATTCTCCAAAAAGAATAAGTAGGTAATAAATTTATACCAGTTTCTTTTTCCATCAATGTTTTCTTTTGAAGAAGTAAAGATTCCATTATAGGATCTGCGTAAGTAGCAAAATCTGCAACATTATTACTTTGTGCATCATCAAACTCAGAAGTGTTATGTCTATGTCTTAATATAGCATAATCTTTTAATAAACCTATTTCTTCCTTAGTCAGAAAATTTTTTACTATCTTATATTTAAAATCTTGTTTTATTTTCATATTATAAACACCAAGCTACCATAGCATATCTTGTACCCCCTTTGACCACATTAGCCTTATGAGGATATAAAAAATTTGAAGGAAACATAATTGTTCTACCTTTTTTAGGTTCTACCTTTTGTGAATGTTTTTCATCTGGAGAAAACATTTCAAAATGACCATCTTGGTAATCATCATTTATAAATGTTACAATACTTAATGTTCTAGGTATGGCATTGAAATGATCAACGTGAGGTTTATAAAATCCACCCTCTTCATATTTCAAAAGCTGTATATCTTGAACTGGATTTATAGCTAGGTGGGGTACAATAGGTAAATAATGATTTACAATTGCATTATTTAATTTGTTAGCAAAATAATTTGACCAATGAACTAAAGTTAAATTTTTTTGATATTTACTTAATGGAAGCACTAAAGTATTTCTAATTTCTTTATTAACTATTCCTTTTCCTCCACCTACAAGTGAATCTTCAAAATCAACTTCTTTACATACTCTATAAAATGTATCTAACATTTTTTCAGAAAAGATTTCATCTACTACTTTTACATACTGGCCTAATTCATAAGACTTTACTTGCATGATTTTTTATTCCAAAAATCTAGTTTATATGTATGAAGTATTCTTAAAGGATACAAAAAATTATTAAGCCTATTTTTTCTTTCCTCCATAGTTGATAATTTCATTTTCCAATTATCTCTTTTAAAAGGTATTACTTGTACATAAGGCGTACCCTTTTTAAGTGTTGTTTCAAGATTAGGATATTTATCACCATTTAATACTATAGGAAAATTTATTTCTTTATGAAAAGTATCCGTATCTACAATAGCAGGTATAATAGTAAACCTATCGTCTGCATTATTTAATGGAGGAACAAATAAACAAGAATAACCAGGTGGTGTTTTTATTATCCAAGGATTAGAAATTTTATAAAATGGTAAATTTTTATTTTTTTCAACATGTGGAGAACCTTTTAATTGTCCTATAGGATGGTTAGAAAAATGAGTTCCATCATTAATATTTATACCTTCACTTGGCATATTTTTTTCAATAGGACACCCATAAAAAGAATCTTTAAATTCTTTTCCATTTTTGTCTTTGTTAATAACATTGTGATGAATAGTAATATCAACTGGTATTGATAAGGAATAACCAAAAGTCAAACTGTCTAATACAGGAATACATCCCTTAATTGTTCTATTGTTTACAGAATGCTCAAGTTTTTTATACCAGTCTGGTATGTTTAATTTAATAGGTTTTGGATAATCTTGTTTTAAATTAAAATATGATTTAGGTGCAATAAACTCAATTTGTTTCTCTAACATAAATTAGTATTACTACTAATTATTTTAAAAATCAAGTTTTACTAACCAATTTCGTCTATATGTATAAAATCAATAGAATTATCTGAACAATGTTTTTCCCAATTTATAGGATAAGTAAGAGAACTTTTATCAACTGTTGGAAGATAATCTACATATGCTTTTAATCTCACACCAAATTGTTTTGAACTATTACCCTTCAAATAATCATTTGCTCTAGTAGTAAATTGATCAAATTTATTTTGTAAACCAGCTTCATCTGGCATTGTTAATTCTGATTCAAAATCTGTGAAAGTTGCAGTCGACCCATCAATAGTTACCTCTTTTTGATTTGTAACATAACTATTAAAATCACTATCTGAAATATCAATTTCAGTTTTTAAGTGTGAAGCAATATTTGCATCTGCAGCGTCTGCATCAGATTTTGATATTACCAAAAAATTTCCGTTATCTAATAATATTTTTGCCATGTTATGCTCCTAAATCTTCGTAAACTATTAGTGCACCTGGTTGTCCTGGTTGTCCTGGAAAATTAGGGTTTGTTGTTTGTGCACCACCACCAGATCCACCACCATTTATGGAAGGTATATTTCCAGCCAAAGTGGCTACAAAGTTACCACCAAAATTACCTGGGCCATAATCTACAACTAAATGATTTCCAGTTGAAGCCGATGTATTACCTGCATTTCCTGGAGGTCCACCGGGAGGGGTTACTGTTTGTCCAGCATTTCCTGCTCCACCTGTTGCATTATTTCCAAAAGTAGTACTTGCAGCAGCACCACCTACAACATAAGCTGTCGTAGAAGGTTGTGATATTGGAATTAAAAATGCTCCTCCGCCACCAGTTCCACCTTGTCCACCAGTTCCTGATGAGTTATAAGCCCCTCGGCCACCGGGACCACCCCCACCTAAACAGTAAGCTAAAACTTTTGTAGCGTTTGGTTGTGCAACGTGGTTTCCACTATTAGGTCCTTTTTCTGATCTCGTCAAAATCATATTTGCTCCACCAGCCGTACCTGTTGAGGCAGCAGTTAATCTTCCTTGTGCATCTACTGTAATTGATGCAAGTGTATATGATCCTGCAGTCACTGAAGTATCTGCTAATTTACCAGCAGTTACATTGTCATTTAAAATTTTGGCTGTCGTTACTGCGTCATCGGCAATTTTAGCCGTAGTTACATTCGCATCTAAAATTCCTGCAGTTACCACTGCGTTGTTTGAAATCTGTGCAGCTCTTATAGCATCATCAGCTATTTTTGCGTTAGTCACTGCATCATCAGCAATTTGTGCAGTTCCAATAGTTCCACCTAATGTGTCTAATGCTATCTCATTTAAATTTGTTCCGTCAGAATAAGCTGCAACTATTTTTGCTTCAGCAGGAGTAAACCCTGTTCCACTTACAGTTTTAATTGTAAGATTAGTTATTCCACCAACTGCAGATAAATCAAAAATATAAAATTTCTCAATTGAATTTGGAATTGTTACTACTGATGCACCTGTTAAGGTTCCAGTAAATTTAATTACCATATTTCTTGCATTTGACAATGCACCATCAGACATTGCAAGAGCTACAGTTCCACCATTTGTTAATGCAACTGCTTCATAACCAGCTATTGCTTGTTGAACTAATTTTAAATTTTCATTTGTATTATCACCCCATGTACCAGCGTTTTCGCCAGTTACCATAAGCTCTAATTTTAAATCTGCTGAATAACTTGAAGCCATAATTTTGTTCTCCTAAATAATAATAATTTTACCTTACTTATGCTGCTAGATCAACCTCTGACCAAACATTATTTACTCCTGGATCTACTTCAGACCATGCTGTTATATTAGTACTACCAACAGAGCTTGTCAATTCTATACCACTAACAGTCACATTTGCAATACCAGTGACAGTTGCTTGACCTATTAATGACAATAATTGTTGTCCAGCAACACCTTGATTTTGACCTGGAATATCTTCTGTTTGTCCAAGACTCATTGTAGCTTGAATTCCAGTAGGTTGTTCAACTGTTGTTTGTACAAGAGCCGTTGTGCCTAAACTCATTGTAGCTTGAATTCCAGTTACATCTACTGGAGTTTTTAATCCACCAACTGTGTTTCCTACTGACATAGTTGCTTGTATTCCAGTTAGTTCAATATTTGTATTTCCAACAACAGAAGCGATTGATCCAACTTCTGAATCTAATTGATCTTCAGAAGCAAGTACAGTTATACCAACATCACTTATAATAGAGAATGATGGATTTGCGTAAGTCATTGTTAATGCTGGTGCACTAACAGAAACTTCTACATCAGTGAATGCGTTTGCAGCTGGGAAATTAATTGTAGAAGTTAAAGCACTCATTTGTGCTAACGCAGAATAATTTACACCCCAACCTAAATTACCCCAAGTATCTCTGCCCCAACCTGATCCAATTAAAAAAGTAGGATCAATAGTAACTGATCCCGCAGTAGTTGTTGCTTGTGATCCAGTAACATTGGCCCCAATACCAATTGTTTCTTCTCCCATAGCAGAAGTAAGTTCTAAACCAGTTAAAGTTAAATCTACAGAGGTACCCCCAACGGCAATTGGTGTTGCAAAAGCTAATTGTATTCCAGTTACATCTACTGAACCTTCAGCAATAATTGATTCTGATACAGAACCAATTGTAGAAGTTAATTGTTGTCCAGCTAATATAGGATTAGTTCCAGAAAGGTCTCCCCATTCATTTTCACCCCATGTATCTCCACCCCAACCAACTTGAATGTCAGCATCGACTGTTGTGTTTCCAATACTAAAAGTTGCAGCTATTCCACTAACAGATAATCCTACATCACCTTGAGCTGCCCAACTTCCTTGTCCCCAATCTAATGCACCCCATGTATCAGAAGTAATATCAAAATAACCTCCCATTCCAATTCCATGTACATAACATAAATAAAAAAAATCAGTTGCTGAAGAAGGTGTTACCTCAACATACCTAGTAGTTGCAGCATTAAAAGTTGTTGTGTTAGTATAGTTGGCTTGGTTACTAACTCCATCAAGATAGTAAGTTACCCCTGATGAAATTATTCCTGAAGTATTATCATTTGTAGAAAAAATTAATGGGTGATTTACATTTGAAGCGTTACTTTGTTCAAATCTTAAAGTACCACCTTGAACCCAAGTAACATTTCCTGGGCCAGTAGAACTTCTAGCTCCGTCTAAGTAATAGACATTGCCTGTACCACCACCATATAGGTTTCCTGAAGCTACAGTTACTGTATAAGTATAAGTCGCCATAGCCCCAGAACCCCCATTATTACGCTATTCTTAATATCGCAGCAGATGTTGTGAATGCTGGGAATTGAATAGTAAATGTTCCAGATGTTGCAGTTTTATCAGCACCAAAATCTAATACAGCAACTGCGTCAGTAGTATTTGAACCACCGTCTGTAGTTGTATTATAAATTAATGCTCCTCTTGCAGTAAGAGTTACACCAGTAAATGATAAGTCAGCAAAATCAGTTATTGCAACTGAAGATGAAACTTTAACTCCTTGATTTACAAGAGCTTTACCACCAGCTGAATATCCAGATGGTGAAGAAACTTCTTGAGCCGTAGAATAGTTTTCTGTTGATTTTCCTAAAGTCGCTGCACTTGTGTACATCGCTAATTTATATGTATCAGATGATGTATCAAAATCGTGTTTTCCTTGAAGTAATTCTTTTTTAAAAGAATTACAGATTGCGTTTGTTGTTATAGCCATAATTGTTCTCCTTTATAAATTTATGGAGATGGTGATTCAATTTTTATTCTTGGAACACCATCATCAAATTCTGCACGTCTTCTTCTGCCCATTTGTTGTAGAGCAAAATTTTGTACTTCTTCAGTATACTTTGTTTGATAGAGGTTGTATAGATTGTCTGGTCCTTTTAAGAATCTAAAAGCCTCAGACAACACTCCATGTAATAACATCGACTCTTGATAAGTAGATAAAAAAGTATTGTTTGTTGAAGTAAACTGTGGAGGATCAATTATATAATTGATTTGAACAGTATATGCAGAATCTGGTGTAGGTGCTACTAAAGCTGTGAAATCATCCCAATTTGCCCAATATTTCGGAGTGCCTGTTGCTCCAGAATTATTATATTCGGATATAAAACTAGTATCTCTTTTTTCACAAAAAGTTCTATCATTACTACTATCGATAACTTGAATAGATCTTATGATCATACAATCAGCAGGTAAACTTAAATATCTATTTGAAGCAGTAAAAGATGACGTAGAATATTTTCTTAGATCATCATAATCAACTTTGCCAGCAACATCTAATTCTACAGATCTAATAAAATCTTGTATAATAGCATCTGTTAAAACATTACTATCTACTTCAGTATAATTTCTTACTTGAGTTAAAAAATTTGAATAAGTTGTAGCCATTATGTAATACTAACCCCCACAGAACCTAATGATGATATAAGTTCTCTTCTTCTATTTTGTAATGAAGGATCTTCTGGAACCATACTATGAATAGTTGTTGTAATTCCATTTGAAGTAACTTCAAAGTCTTGAGTTCTAAAAGCAAAATCTCCTGGTAAAGAAAGATTAGCAACACCTACAAATATTCCTCCAGAATCTGCAATTGTATTATCATTTGGAGCTTGTGGATTAATAGTTGATATATTATACACCATCTCCAAAATAAGTTTGAGGAGAAATATAAACAGAAGTTCTTGAACCATCTTCATTTAATGCTCTTAATAACTCATCCTCATATAATTGTTTTAATAATTGTATTCTATCTGGTGCTCTTTTTTGTGATAAATAATATGCAAGACCAGAACACATACATGGTAGAAATCTAAAAGGAACATCTGCATTATTAGTAAAAGCTCCAGCATCTTCAATTCTATCAATTGAATAATATTTTAAAGTTGTATAAGTAGATGCATCTGGTGCAAGATAAACACTTATAGTTGGTTGTGTTTGTCTGTTAACATAATATTGTGAAGGTTGACCAGTTGCTAATTTATTTGGTAAAGCAGAATAAGCAGATCTATCTATTTTTGTTAATGCAACATCTTGAGTTGAAGATGTTCCTTGACCAGTAATATTTTGCACTGCTACCCCAGAGGCATGAGCAACTGCCGAAGAACCTAAAGCTCCTCTTGTAGCTCCAGTTAATGTGTTTGTAGATTTACCAGTATATGTAATAAATTCTAAACCAATTTGAACTGTGCCACTTGAAGCAAACGCAGAACCGTCAGTTAAAACAATACTTGTAGCAGAATTTGTTAAAGCAGTACTTAGAGTTCCATTCACTGCACCAGTTGAAGATATATACGCTTCAAGAACATCATTTACTTGAGTTGGAACAGAATAAGTTGCAACTCCTGCTGTAAATATAATTTGATTTAGATTTACTTTCCAAAGGTGAACACCTCTGTTTCCCCATTCTGAAAATAAAAGATTTAAACTTCTTCTAGCACTTCTTATGTCATTTCCACTATTAGTTCGTAAGCCACATCTTTCGTAAGCTTCTTCAATAATATCATCGATTTGTAAATCGAATACTGTAGTTCCTGACGTTGCCATAATTCATTACATTATATCTTTATAATAGTCTAAAGTCTTTCCCGGTATTAATTGTTCGTCTTGTAAACCCATACCTGATGATCTTGCTGCACCCATTCCTTTAACTGCAGCTCCTCCAGCATCTCTACCTAAATAGTTTAAAGATGGACTTAATGCAGCTCTAGATTTTATAGATTTTTTAGCTATTTTTTTACCTTTGTCTGACATTAAAACTCCAAGTCCTACGGAAGCTTTTTTCATCATTTTAAAATCTTCACCAGATATTTTACCATCTTTATTTTTGTCTAATTTTTTTTGATTGCCTTTTAACATAATAATTCTCCTTAAATTTCTATCATACCACCATAATATCTCTTGGTAAAGGTACTAACATTTGTTGGTTTACCACCAACTCCTTGTGCTTTACTTCTTTTTCTTACAACCGCAGAACGCTTTTGCGAGGATGTCATTTGGGCTGCTTTTGCAGCAGGAACGCATTTGGGGTACTTTCTTTTTGATCCACTTGCAGATTTTCTTCCACATTCTTTATACCCTCCTCCTTTTTTGGGTGATCCTATATCTACCCATTTTTCGTTAAACCACTTTTTAAGGCTCATTAGAATACGCCTTGAAATTTTTTTCCTTTAATGGCTGCTCCACCACCTCTGGCTTCTCCACCACCACTAAATTTTTTAGAAAAACTAAAACCTAAATTTTTAGATTTTCCTTGTTTCGTTCCTGTAAGTGAAAATTCAGAAGAGTCTCCCTCTTCCATATTCCCTTTAGTTATTCCAAGTGATATGGCACTATTGATGTTTTCTTTACTAGTTTTACTAAATGGTTTTTCTACTCCACCAGAAATCGTTGTTTTACCTTTTCCTATATTTATAGTAGCTTTTGGAGAAGTTACATATTCATCATCAAAAATATTTACCCCACCACCTACTGTAGTTCCTTTGAGTGTTTTTTTTAAATAATCTGGTAAATTTTTTTTACTACCCATTAAAATACTCCTTCAAATTTTTTACCTCTGATAGCGGCTCCCGTTCCTCTAGCCTCTCCACCACACATCAAACCTTTAGCTTCAATAGATTTTTGTTCTCTGTAATTAGCTCTATCAATATCATCTCCATATTTTCTAGCATCAAAAGGATTATCAAATGTTTTTTCTTTTTTCTTATGTTTCTTTAAAACATCTTTTGCTTTTTTAGCCATCGATCATTCCTTTATAATAATTTGTTAAATTTTTATTTGATACCTTATGACCAGCTAAATCACCTTTCATATAGCTACCATCGTAAGATTGTAATTTTTGTGCAAATTGTCCATCAGAAGCTTTTACAACTGATTGTAAAGTTTTAGCTTGAGCTGCATGTGTTTTAGATGCTTTTTTTAAACCACCAATAACTTTTTTAATTTTAGCTTCGCCACCAACAACTTTACCAGCTGGTTTTGGTCCTTTGAAATCTTTTCTTTTTACACCACTTGGGTCTTTAATTTTACCCGCACATATCTTACTAGCATAAGCATTAGCATATGCTGAAGGATATACTCGAAATTTTCTTTTAGCGGCCGCTTTGCCTCTAGCACATAATTTAGTCATAGTGTCTAAGCCTTTTTCTGTTGTACAACTTTTTAGATTGTATCACTTTTGGCTTGTAGTTTCTAGACCTTAACTTTTTTGCTTCTGGATTTCTTTTTAATAGATGCGATAACTCTTCGTTTTTTTTCTTTTTCATCTCTAGCACCTCTTAACTTACCCTCTATTTGTTTAGGTATTTGTGATCTCGTTATTGCCATATTATATTAACTCCTTTGCTGAACCTAGTACTGGTTTGTATTTAGTTTTTCCTTCTGATTTATATGCATGTAAAAAAGATGCTCTTGGTGTTCCTTCAATCCAACTACAGTGAATCCATCCACTGTTGGGTTCTCCTGGAGTGTAAAACTCGAGGATCAATTGATCTGGTGAAAGATTATTTTTAATCCAATCAAATAATTCAGCGTTGTCTACGCCAATACATTCGAAGTCTGCCGCCTCAGCTTTTGCATGTTGTGATCGTGCCGAACTACCGATAGCTTCACATAATGCCACGCTACGAAATCCGCTGGTAATTTTAACTCTGCCGAAATGGTCACGTACTGGTTGTAAAATATTTTCACACAATGCTTTTAATTTTTCTATTTGTTCTGCGTTAGGATTATTATTAATACCCTTACGGATTGCTGTGTCTGATTTAATTAATTCTGATAAAGTAAAATTACGACTTAAATTCATAAAAACTCCTATTCTAAAATTAGTTTTTTAATACTTTTGCTACCATCTATATTTGACTCTAATTCTGCCATAGATTTTATACACTGGTATTGTACTTGCTTTTTCGTATCACGCATTGCAATTCTTTTGCCTTTTAAACATTCAGACATAGATTCTTGAATTCTGTGTTCCTTGATTTCTCCGTTGATTATCATAAGAAGAGCCACTATCATCTCTGTCATAATACTTTACCTTTGTTTTCACCTTTTTTAATAACATATTTTTGTGTACCATTTTTGCCGTGTTCAACAGACTGTTTTAAATTTTTAACAAAGTTCATTTGTTTAGTTTTCTTTTCCATGTCAGAAATATATTGCACAATTTGTCTAGTAATTCTTTCCATTTGCTCTTACCTTATCTTTTAAATCTTCAATATCTTTTAATGCTTTATCTAATTGTTCTCCTAAAAATTCTATGTTGACTTTGTTTGTCATATTCATTTCTTGGGTTTCTTCCATTTTCTCTACAGTCTTATAAAGATCTTCGATTAAAAAATGTTGCTCCTGATCGGTCGGGACCTGTTCAGATTTTTTTAATAAATCATTTTCAAATAGCTCACGTGATGTCTCCAGTGATACCAACCTAGCCGTCAGCTCGGTGTATGCGAACACGCCCATTGCAACGAGCACGATCAACGAGGCTACGGTTTTCATCGGCATCTGCACAGCTGCTTCTTCAGATATATTTAATGTTTTTTTATTCATCTATCTTTGGTTTTGGTAATGGTAGTATAAAGTCTTTTGGTGGTATTTTCAATGTACTCTTGTTTGATTTTATAAACTTATCTCCCATTAAATTAACCTCTGGATTCTCTTTTTTATACTCATCTTTCATGTCATCCCATAAACTTTGTGAATCAGCTGGTCTAGTATTATCTCTTGCAGGAGTTACACCTCTACATTTAGATACCAATAAATCAAAGTTT
>WLWF01002726.1_pt1 | contig 12362 bp, 3 predicted proteins | sample 6718331 | NCBI WGS metagenome assembly WLWF01 (sample SAMN12718692, study PRJNA515312) | sponge metagenome | isolation source: marine sponge | host: Mycale hentscheli | place: New Zealand: South Island, Marlborough, Capsize Point | collected 2003-05-01
TAAATACATGGGAACTCCACCTTGAGAGTGTCTTGGTCCTGTTATATCATACAAACCAAACTGGCCATTATTATTTAAATCAGTTAAAACAGTTTCTCCACCTTCAGCTTCTATATTAGCATCTTCTCTCGGCACGCTAGATAGACTATATCTTACGGATGTATCTTTATCATCATTAAAATTTGTATCTCCATAGAATTCTTCTGGAGTTGTAACCAAACCATACTCGGCTTGATCACCAGTAACAAGGCCACCATGTCTTTTGATAGTTTTCTTTTTTACTTTACCATCAACTAATTCAAAACCTTTTGGTAATTTATTTATCTTAACTTTTGCCATAATTATAATATTTCTATGTCAGCTCCAGCTGCAATTAGTTGTGCTATCATATCTTGTGATAATTCTACTACTTCACCACCTTGTTGCATTTCATCTTTATGCAGGTAACCCATCTCAGCCATTCTTTCATGATCAGCTTTTACATTAGCTTTATAACCTTTATTTGTTTTAGGATCAAACATCATATGAGGTTTAAACTCCCCTCCTTCTTTTGCAGTTCCAGAAAAACTATAAGGACTACCTGCAAAGTTCATGTAGTATCCTGCTACTCTATCTGCTTCACTACCCAATTGTCCAGATAGAGCATCATAAGTACCTCTAGTTCTTGGACCTGACATTTTTGTTGCATACTTATAATCAGCACCAGATCTTTCTTCTTTTTGATCTTGAGCTTCCAAATAAGTTTTTTGATCTGCAATTCTATTATATAAACCAGCAAAATCTGATGCTGCTCCTAATATAGAAGCACCAGCTCTTATATATGGGTTATCACCTAATCTATCTATTGTTCCAGATATTGGGTTGTTAACATTAACTTCTGGTTGAAAGTTAATATCATTATACATATCTTCAAGGTTCGGTCTATCAACAGTTCCATAAGCGGGTACACCTGTACCTTCTCCACCATCTATATCCATAACATCCGGTATGCCATCACCATCTGCATCAGGATTAAAACCCGGTGTTTCAAAACCCATTTGTGCACTATAAACAGATCCACCAAACATTTTTTTATATATACTGTCAAACATACTTCTTGCAGTATCCATATTTGTAATGCCTGGATTCTGTTGTAACCATTGTTCAAACGTTGGTTTTGCTACTGTCAAGTCTGATACTTGTTTATCAGCTTTTGCTTTATTTTCTTGAGTTTGATATTGTAATTCTTGTACTTCTGCAGTTGCCCAATCTTTAAATTTATTGATGTTTTCTTCTGATCTTACATCACTAAAATCAAGATCTACATCATAATATTTATATTTGTCACCTTTATACTGATCTACTTTATCTCCAAAGTTGCTAAACTCACCTTTAACATCTCCAATTACAGTTCCCACAGTATTAATGATATCAAATAATGGATTTACTGCTGGAGGTGGCATCATTGGTAATACTGCATATTGTGGATCTGGAAAATAATATTGATCCTGTCTTTGCAAATTTTTATTAAATGCATCATTTGCTATTTCACTTTCATCTGGAATAAAGACACCATTTATCATTTGACCTTTTGGTTGTCCACCATCTTGAAAAAGATTGGCTAGTTTAGGTAATTTTTTAACTGCAGTTTTACCAGCTTTTTTGGCTAAATTTTTGATTACCCCTGCACCAATATATGTTGTAGGATCTAATACCATATCAGTTGCTAAAGCATCTACCCAATTATCTATACCTAATGTTTGTGAAACAGGTATTTGTTTTTTATCATCATCTAAAATTGTGGTGCCTTTAATATCTGGTACAATATCTCCCCAATTAAATTCACCATCTCCTTTATCAAAAATTCCTTCAACGCCTTCTCTTATAAAATTAGCAGGAATACCCATAGCTTGTAATGCATCATCAGCCCTATACAAAGGGTTTATGCTATATAAAAAATTATCCTTTATTTTACCCAAAAATGATTTTTCTTCATCTTTAATAGAACCACCTTCTTGAGCTTTATCCCATCCTGCTACATTCTTTGCAAAGTTTGCCATTTTAACAACATCAGGTGTATATCTATCTTTATTTGACATTACCTTATTTGCTGCCTCAGAAACAGTCATGCCTCTCTTTTTTGCCCATGCTGTGAACTTGCCTCTATTTTCTGGTTTTATTTCTATACCAGATTTAGCCATACCCATCATTTGATTTTCTTGAGCGGCTTCTTGTTCTTCTTGTTTAATTATATCTTCATTCCTTGCAAGTAACTCTGGATTTGAATTTACTTCTTCTGGGGTAGATGGTTGAGTGCTTCTTTCTATTTGTTCAAATAAAGACATAATATCTTCTTCAGCCATACCAACCATCATAAGCGCTTGAGCAATAACTTGTTGATCTACTTGATTTTGAACAAGTGCTGCTACAACCTCCTGCGGGTTCTGACCTTCTTGTACAGATGAAGCAATGGCTTGAGATATCTCCATAACTTGTGGATCAACCTGTTGTTGAGCCTCACCTCCCATTTGTTTTAAACTTATTTTGTTTAGTTCCACACTCATAATATTATATTATTAATATACAAATAATTAAGGACAATCACTAATTTTTAAGGTTTAAGAACCCTTCATTACATAAGTAAGAATATAATTTGGAACTGACATTCCAAGTCCTTTTGCATCTGTATAATGTACTCTGTTTAATTTATCGTAAATACTTTTACTTATATCATCTGTTGCACCACCCATAACATACTTTTTATATATATCATAAAGGGTTAATTCACCACCATCTTCAAAAGAACTATATCCACCCTCAATACCTTCTTTTTCTGCTGCTTTAAGACTTTCTAAAAAAGAATTTCTATCTCCTTGGCTTTCAACATTTTTATGTCCTTTTAACCAAAGATCTTCTAGTTTCATTTTACCTTCTGCATAATCAGATAACTTTGCATTTGACTCAATTAAGTTTGCAAAAAACAAAGTATATTGATCTTGAGCATTTAATTCATCTGCTGACTTAGCATTTAAGATATCTGGATTGGGTGTAAAGCCTTTTGATTTAGCAATATTTGTATATCTTTTTTGTGCAGTTTTTAATGATGGTGGTTCAAATTGAAATAAACCTCTACCTGGACCGCCAAGATACTGTTTTGCTTCAGGATCCATTCTTGCCCAAGGACCTGATTCATGAAAAGCTATTGTATCAGCAGCTTTACCCCATAGCTCTTTAGTACCTCCCCTTGTATCAACAACATAATCTAATATATTATTAAAGTTTAATGTCTTAGCTTTTTGAAATTCAGGTTTTGGTTTAGCAAGATTTTCTATAAACTCTTGTTTTGTAAATCCATCTTTAGGTGGTATTACAACACTATCATTAACAGGAGGATTCATTACAGCTTCTGGATTTTGTTGTCTATAATATTCCCAACTTTCTTTATCAAAAGGTGCTTGTCCACCTTCTTGTAATTTATCTAATGGTACTTTTTTATAAGCCCAGAAAGGATCCTTCTTATAAAAGTTAAAATTCTCAACCCCTCTCATTTTAGGTTTCATGATGCCAATATCCCCAACCCATTTATCCATTGGTTTTGGATCTAACATCATACTTTGCATATAACCTGGTTGAAAGTATGAATCCATACCTTGATACTTAATTGGATCTGATGGATCAAATTCAATTAAATAATCAGCACTTCCCGATCTTCCTCTAGTATTACGTTTACCATCTAAACCAGATCTAGCCTTTTTGTTATAATCAAAAAATGTTTCCCCCTTTTTAAAAAAAGGCCCTGGATATCTTTTACTAAGTTGGAACATTCCCGGTTGCAAATTTTGAAGTTCAGCAAGTCTTTCTGCAAAAAGTCGTGGACTTATTTCTTCACCCATTTCTCTTACAGTACGAGTTGCTTGTGCATCTCTAATTGCTGGTTCTCCAACTTGTCTTAACCATTTTTCATTTTCTTTATTAAACTGTAAAAACTCTGGAAGCTTTGAGTTTATGTTATTATATGCCCAAGGGTTATATTTATATAAATCATTTTGAATAAACTCATCTATATAATTAGCACCCTTTTTAATAGCAGGTTTTAATTTTTTTAAGAATGCACCTAGCTGAGCTTTATCCAAATCACTAATATCTCCACCATACTTTTTATAAAAATCAGATAAATTTTTCAATACTTCATCAGCATTACCTATAAAAGCAGAGGCACCTGGAATCTTGCCGGTTTCTCTTATTTGTTTTACAAGTGGTGGTGGTAAAACATACTCACTAGAGATTGGCATATTACCCATACCACCACTCATGTTTAATGCTCGTTCAGTTGCTGTTCCTGTATATAAATTAAAGTTTTTAGCATCTGCTGGATCAAAATACGCTGTTATCAATCTTCTAGGTGCTGCTGGTTCAAGAACTTCAATAAAAGCAGCTTGACTCATAGCATCTTTTGTTTTATCAATATAAAATTTACTTAACTTATCATTAAACCAATTTCCATCCTCATAATTACTAAATGATGTATTACTTACATTAGCATCCTCAACTCTGTTTAATCTTACAGCATCTTTTTTTGGTATTTTTTTTATTGACCCATCTCCGGTAACTACTTCAACTAACTCATCAAGTTTATCTAACGGTGCATTCTTAGCTGCATTTTTTCCTTTTGATAACCATGCAGGTACAATTGGTATTGCGCCTAATGCATCAAAACCAGCATCAAGATATTCTCCCTCCTCTGCATTACGTTTTGCAGATGCAGCATATTTAGCCCAAGCAAAAGGATTAATTGTATCAATCACTCCATCAAATGCATTTCTATTTTCTGCATTAATTGGTATTCTATCTGGTAAATCTTGATTTCTAGCTGAATAGCCAAAAGCAGTCATAGGACTTGCTAAATAGTCTACTGCTTTTTCATACCAAGCTGGTTCTTCGTATGCAGATATAGTTGCCTGTTCACGCCCATTCTGTGCTGTAGGTAAAGCTTCTCCACCACATTTATGACAAGTGGATACATCATTACCTCCATCTGCAGCTTTCCATTTCCAACCACAGCTATTACATTTCATAGTCTGAGTTAGAAGACCTCCACCACGTTTCATTTTAGGTTTCCAAGAACCTTCACCAAACTTAATGGCAGTTTCTTTATCTGTACCAAAGTCTATGAGCTCACCTCTTCTTTTAGCTTCTTTATATGCTTCTTTCCAAGGTTTATTAGACATATCAATCCAAGTACCATCTGGATCTTGAAATAATGTTGGAAATGAAAACCAGTTTTTTCCATCCAAAGTTTCAGTAGCCATAAGGTGTGTTGATTCACTACCATCTGAATTCTTTCTAACACCTATCCTTTTTGGTACTTCCATACCTATTTGTGCCATAGGTACTTCAAATACATAGTCTGCATCTCCATAGTTGTAATTACCCCCAGGCTTCATATCTTGAACAATACCATTATTTCCATAACCTCTAACTGGAAAGTCTACACCTTCCATAGTTATATTACTGGACGGAATAATATTAAAAGGATTGTTTACATCAGGACTATCAGCTTTATAACCTTCTGTGGAAAATACACCAGTTACATAAGTAAACATTTCATTAGGTCCTCCTGGTAATCCTCTTGATTCTATATGTTTAAATTTATTTTTCATTATCTCATTGATAGTAATAATTTAGTATTTTCTAACCTTAATAACATTTTTCTATTTCCTGATTGTTGTCTTCTTAATAAAACATGATTAGAATAATGTCTAAACTTTTTACGTTGCATTGCTGGTTTATAATAATTCAGATTAGTTGAATTTAGAGGTCTTATATAACCGTTACATTGTGTATCAAATACAGATTGTTCAGCATTACTAAACTCTCCTCTATCATTAGTAATATCTGAGAATTGATTAAATCTAAATTTATGCTCAACTTTAGAAGCTAATATAGTTGTAGAGTTAACATTAGTTATTGGATATTGCAACTCACCCCATGGATTATTGTAAGGTTGAGAAACAATATTTAATAAACCTGATACTTGCTCATTATTGTAAATAATAGCTGTGTCAAAATTAAATGATAGATCTTCCCATTTATCACCACCACACATATTATATTCAGGTTCACCTTTATATACATATGTTTCAAGTTGATACTCAACACTCCTAATGGTGTTAACTGCTTGACCAGTATTTGAAATTAATTCTACTTCCCAAGGATAGTCTTTTCCATAATAATTAGCAAATAAATCACATCTAACATTATGTCTCCAAAATGATCCGGTTTTATAACTTGCTTGAACAGTATCTCTATAATATATGTCACATATTGGTGGAGTTGGATCAATCCAATTAGGATCACCAATATAAGCTAATTCAGGTAAAGTATCAGGACATGTACCTAATAAAGTACTTGTAAATCCAGGAATTGGTGGTGGACAAGAACAAGATACTTGTCTACAAATTGGAGGTGTTATATCATCACATGTGCCTGTTGGTGCATCATAAAATCCATTTGATCCTAAATAAACTAGTTCATAACCCGTTGGGCATTCACATACATAAGGAGTTGAACATACCGCTCCTGCAATTGCATTTGCTGTTTGATCTAAACTTGCATTATTTAATGCATCTGTTGTAAATTGATAAGGAGCAGAAGGTACACCGGGTTGAGAGTAATTTGTACCACTAATAGAATTTAATAAAGCAGGATTATTCGGTACTCCATTATCACCATTACCTACAAAACCACCCCATATTTCTTGCTTATTAGGATCACCTAAATTAGTATTAGCCCATGCACCCGTGTTTCCATTTCCTGCTAAAGTTGTTTGAAATGCAGTAACAGCAGGGTTTGGTTGAGTACCACCATTACCATCAGTAATACAAATTAATACTTGTCTAAATGTTGCAGACTGAGATCTTGCAGGATAATTTGCAGCTAGTTGAGAGTGTACTTTATCATTTAATAAAGCTAATCCACCATTTCCTGTTGTTGGTGTTGCTGTACCTATAGCTGCATTAGCGTTTGTAGTATTACCAGAATTACCCCAATTATTTTGATACCAATTAACTATTGCTACTCTATCTATTCCATTATTCCACGTACCACCTCCCGCAGTGCCTGTATATAAAGAAGTATTATTTACAAAATACTGTACTGAATTAGCAGCCCACTTTGCAAATCCAATTTGCATTGTTCCATTATTTAAAGCGGTATCTATTAATGGATTATTTAAAAATACATCCAGCCATCTTAATTCTGCACTTGATCTACAAGTATTTCCAACAACACCTGTTCCTGCAATAAGTTGCCCTGTTGCATCAAATTGCATTGGTATATAAGAAGGTGCATTGCCATTACAACTTTGGTTAGTACTACCAGAAGAATCCATTGTAATAACTAAATCTATTAAACATGCTTCAGGACCACCTGTAACTGATGCTGCTACTTCATCAACTGTAATATCAGCAGGTTGTTGTGTGTTTTGAATTATTTCACATAACCCCGTTGTAGAGTTAAAACTATAACCAGGAGGACAAATAGGAACACTACTCTCAATTGTTTTAGTAGTAAAGAAATGATTAATGCTTGGTAAAGCAAACTCCGGATGCCAATCGTGAAAAGATATCCATGCTTTAGCTTTTGGATCATAACTAATAGTCCAAGAACAATCATTAAAATATAATGGATCTCCTATATCTACACGTAGTTTTGTAGGCAGTCCTGTATCAATAGATATTGGTTTAACCATAGCATCATTAAAAGTTGCCTTAGAAACCCATTCTGGTTTTATTGAATAGTCCTTTTTCATAAAGTAAACTATATCATCATTTGGGTCATAGATTACTTGACAACCAACACCAACAACTGGGTTATCTGCCCACTCAGTTCCTTCTGATAAAGGGAACTGTTTAATAAATCTTGATGGTAAATATTTATTAAACCACCACTTCATACCCATATTAGAAATAGGATCTAATCCTCTACCGGGTGAAAATTGGAATATTTTACCTTGAGCTTGAGAAATATAAAATAAACCTGCAGGAGTATTTATAACACCCCTTTGACTTTCCAATGATCCATATTCATTAGATAAATCTGAATTAACTATGTTTTGTAATTTTTGATTAAATAAACCACCATCACCAATAGTAATCTTTGTATTAGCATCTGTCCTCAAAGTATCAACTCCTTGAAGTATTTGTGGTGATTGATATGGAAAAAACATTATAGCACCTGTTTTATCAAATGATTTTATAACAGACACCCTATCCTTAAAGTCTTTATAATTTGCAAATAAATATTGTCTCCAATAATCTCTTTTATCTTCTTCATTAGCTTGAAGAGAATATATAAGTCTTTTTGGATAGTACGTATAACAAGTCTCAGATACTAATGGATCATAATCTTTATCTTGTAATTGTGCAAAAGATGTATTTTGTGTTACAAACTTAGAAGGACTTAAAGATTCATCATATTTATAAAAGTTATCATACTTCTGTATTTCTGCATGAAACAAATCATTCAGGTCATTATATGTATAAGTATCATAAAACCTTCTTTCTTTGGGTTCTTCATAGTCTCTATATGGTAGATTAATTTCTGTTTCAACATAAAAATCATTTATACCATTAATGTGAGAATACATGTATGCATGATTCATAGCAAAAGCGCTATTTAAACTATTACCCATTAATCCTAATAGTTGAAAACCACATGTATCACCCCTATCTAAATAATACATTTCATTAGGTACAGTTGCACCACTTAGATCTCCAACGCCAAATATTTGATTTAAACCTAAACTTGAAACTGTAGCTGCCATTCCAGCCATATCAAACTTTCTACTATTTATCCAAAACCTTGGATAAGGAACATTATATCTTAAATAGTAATCATATGGAAATCCATCATATTGACCAATAAGAAAATCTGTAAATATTGGCATGATACATTTTTCAGTATATCTAGCAATAAATACGTCCCCACCAAATATAGGTCTACTTGTATATTTATATTCATTTGGTAATGTAGGATCTAATATTTCTACACAACCTTTCATTGGTATTTGTTTTATACCATCAAGTTGACCATATTGATTATCAATATTAAATTTTAATGCGCCATACAATGCAGATATGGGGCCACTAAATGGACCCTCTGGATTTAATAAATTTTGTGTATCATTTGTAGATACCACGGCACCAGTACTTGTTGCATATCCTCCTAAAGCAAATCTAGATTTATCTTCTACACCATAATTTGTTGGTATAGGATCTGCCGTTGAAATAGCAACTGTTGATGGTCTAAATAAATTGTTTATTTTATATTTATTATCATCAAAAGTCTGAAATGATGATCCAATATAATTTGAGGCTTCATTTTTAACTCTAAATAAATCATTTAATGAAGCTGCTGTAAAATCATTATAAAAACCATGTGAATTATATTTTAAAACATGCTCTTGAAAAGAAACCAAATTATATATTAAATCAATAATTTCTTGACCACCAATAGCAATATTTTTTTGCATTAAAATAAGTGACATTGCACCTTTAAATATAGCACTTAAGTTTGATTCAGAAGTATCAAGCGTTACTGCCTCTTGATTACCACCACCCATCAAGCCACCATTCTCACTTATTGCGGTTTCTTCAACATTTTCTATAGCCAGTTCTTGAAGTCTTTGTTGAGTGGATTTATCTAACCCTGCAGCGGCCTGAATATCTTCAGCTCCTCCGGTAAGTAATTCTTGTGCTTTATCTAAAAAATCATTAAGATTAAAACCACCGGGACTACTACCAGAACCGCCACCTGCTCTATTTACATATTCTTGAATTGCTTCATGTGCATCTGTATAAGCTCCACCACCTTTGTAATTATTATTACCATCACCACCACTATGATCACTTATATTACCTCTTGTGCTAGCAGTTGCAACACCCCCTAGAGTTGTAGAAGATGCAAAGTCATTCCATGTTCCACCACCCCCACCTCTTTCTGCAATTTGCCATTCAGGATAAGCATTATTTATACCTTGGACAGGAAGAGCTGTAGTTTGTGGTGTACCATTTAAATTTCTAATAGCATAACCTATACCAACTAATCCTCCTAATATAGCAGATATATTTCTAAGTAGTTTAAACTGTGGATGATTTTCTGAAGGTTTAAAATAACCATTTGACTCACCGCTTATTTGTCCGTAAAATACACTCTCATATGCATTTAAAAAAGGTTGAGTAAACATTAACTCAGGAGAGTGAAATGTAAATACATCATCTGTAAATCCACTAAGTGGAGGATAGTCTCCAAATTCACTATTAGTAAATGGTCCATTGTTAGGGCACCCTGATGTTTTTCTTACTGTAGTATGGAATACATCAGGTCTTAAATCATTATAAGGGTAATTAGGATATAACCCCTGTGCATTACCTAAAAGATTATCCTCACTAGGTAAGTTATACTTACGCATGTTTTTAAACATACCTTTAGCAAGTATAGATTTATTACCTAATCTAGATCCTCTTAGTATTTCATAACCTACAATATTTGGAATATATGTACCATCATTATATTTTGGTCTTTCAATATTAGTAAACTCAACACCTAAAATTCTTATTCCTGTATCAACACCATCTGTAAGTCCTAATACAGGGTTAATCATTTCATTAGGCATTTTATGATGTCTTATAGGTTTACCACATAAGTCACCCCATATTTCAGGTTTTTTATCAGGATATTTTTCAGTTGATTCCCAATATCCCATTTTACCTCTAGCAATAATTGTAGAACCATCCGGTTGTATTTCTGTAACTAATGCATCAACGCTAGCTGTATTATATACTTTATATACAGGGTCACCTGCAGGATCTATTGTGTTAACTCCAAAAATATCATCCGTTTCATTTACAGTTGCACCATTTGGTAAAGTGTAATTAGTTGGTGCTCTACCTGGTATATGATATGAAAAAGATCTTTCTCCAGTATTATAAATCCATCTTATGAAAAAAGCGTATTGCTCATCTCTCATAAAACCAATTTTATTTCCAGAATTTATATAATATTGTTCGCTTACCTCATTTATAACCCAATTAACATTAATGTTATTTGCAAGAGGTTGATAATTAAAATCAAATTGTTCCGTTGGTCCTTGTCTTATTAAATAATCATTTAATACATACATTGAGTCAGACTTTTCATAACTTGGTGATTGTCTAAATAATTCTTCAAATGATATAGAAGGTAAAGATTGATCTATATAATCAATGTTTATATATTTAGTCTCTGTGCTATAGTTACCAATTTTTTTAGTATATATTTGACCTTGTTGTCTTATTAAAAGAATTAAATCAAAATAAAAATAATCTTTATCCAAACCATCTATCTGAATATCTAAAGAACCATTTGATCCTTCATGAGACCAGATTGTTTGAATATTAGAAATACCTATATAATCACTTATAACTTGACTATTTTCTGTATATGCTATATATGCTTGATATGCACCATTTTTAATTGTACCACCATCAGTGGCTTTTGTAAGTTGAACACATGGTGTATCTACTAATGGATGTAATCTTATCTTTTCACAATCTAAAAAGGGTGTATCTTGAAATGTAATACAAGGATCTCCAGTAGCTGAAGTGACAGCTTGAACCCAAGGTATATCATCTATATTCATTGATCTTGAAGGATTGTTTCCATCATCCCAATAAACCTGCCATGTACAATCAAAATTTTCTTTTGCGGCTCCTGTAATTAAATGTTTTTTGCTAAAATTTAAACACGGATCATTAACAATAACTTCATACTTACACTCACTATCATTAAATCTACCTATCTCAGAACTTATATCATCTGTAGAATACACAATCCATTCATCACCATATCTATGAATGGCACCAATTACAGTATAAGGAATTACCCCACATTGTAAATTAGCAGGTTCATTTCCAATAACACCTACATCTCCATCAGAACTATTGTTTGCTACATTAATAGCGTGGTACCAAGAATCATTTTGTTCAAAAGAAGGTGTAACATCTTTATTCATTCCTTTAATGAATGAATTAGTATTTACACTAGAAGAACTATTGCTTGCTCTTGGTGCTTGAGATTTTTTAGGTTGTGTAGACTTTTTCTTTGCCATAACAAGTCAAAATATTTTAATATGAATCAGTAACTGTAGTAGTGCCATCACTAGCTACAACAGCTGGACCAGCTATTCTTGGATTTGCAGGTGCATAACTTAAAAACATATTATAGTAATTATGATATTGAGCTCTCCTATTTACAGACCACATCTTTTGCATTTCTCTAAAGTCTGGTGTATTAATAAAACCGAGAGCATTATTTCTAGCAGCTCTAAGTCTTTGCTCAACTAA
>WLWF01002727.1_pt1 | contig 12355 bp, 16 predicted proteins | sample 6718331 | NCBI WGS metagenome assembly WLWF01 (sample SAMN12718692, study PRJNA515312) | sponge metagenome | isolation source: marine sponge | host: Mycale hentscheli | place: New Zealand: South Island, Marlborough, Capsize Point | collected 2003-05-01
GGGGTACTGCAGCTCAAGATACAACAGGACTTCCCAAATACTATTCTATGTATGGGGGTGCCACAACCGGTACTAATACAGCTACTTCAGGAGCGATATATGTAGCACCTACACCAGATAAAAATTACAAATATATTATTTATTATAACGCTCAACCAACTGGTTTAGAGACTAATACGGGTGGAACTTATGTAAGTAATTACTTTCCACAAGGGTTATTATATGCTTGTTTAGTAGAAGCATTTATGTTTTTAAAAGGTCCAACAGACATGTTGACACTATATGAAAATAGATATAAAACAGAACTACAAAAGTTTGCAGCGATGCAAATTGGAAGAAGAAGACGAGACGATTACACGGATGGAACAATAAGAATACCAATCGAGTCAGCGCCTCAGTAATTAGGAGATTTTTTATGGCAATAACATCAGCAGTATGTAACTCATTCAAAGTAGAAGTTTTACAAGGTATACATAATTTTACAGCGTCGTCTGGAAACACTTTTAATTTAGCATTGTACACAAGTTCAGCTACATTAAATAAATCAACTACAGCCTACAGTTCATCAAATGAAATTACTAATACATCAGGATCAGCTTATTCTGCAAAAGGAAAACCACTTACAAGTGTAACTCCTGCATTATCAACTGATACAGCGTGTTGTGATTTTGCAGATGTGTCTTGGACGTCAGCTTCATTTACAGCTAACGGTTGTTTAATATTTAATGATTCAGCATCAAGTGATCAAGCAGTTTGTGCAATAGCATTTGGTTCTGATAAAACTGTATCAAGTGGAACTTTCACAGTTCAATTTCCAACAGCAGACGCATCTAACGCAATTCTTCGTATAGCATAAGGAGGAATTCCTTATGGCCAATTCTTGGAATGAATCCGGCACAACCTGGTCTCAAGGAGATTGGGGTCAACAAAATGTTACAACCGTTTTTCCTTCAGGAGTATCCTCAACATCAACATTAGGAAACTTAGCCTATGCTGCATCTACAACAGGATGGGGCAGTGAGTCTTGGGGTTTTGAAGATTGGGGAGATAACTCTACAACTGTATTATTAACAGGTCTTAGCACTACAAGTTCATTAGGTGCTGTTGATGCTTTTCCTGCAACAGGATGGGGTGGTATAACCTGGGGAAATAATAACTGGGGTGATCTAACTAACTTAACTCTTGCAGTAGAGGGTTTTGGATTAACATCTACTGTAGGTGAATTAGAAGCTTACAATGAAATTGGTTGGGGACATGATGCGTGGGGTGAAGAAGCATGGGGTAGAGCAAATGATGCTGCGGTATCATTAACAGGACTCAGCACAACTTCAACTGTTGGAAGTATTTCTCCAGCAGATGTTATGGGTTTAACTGGTTTAGAAATAACTTCTTCTGTAGGAACACCAGGTTTAGCATTTGGTGCAAGCACAGAACCAATAACAGGTGTTAATTCAACATCTTCAGTTGGTTCAATAAATATTGAAATAGGGGTTCCATTAACAGGCGTTAGTACAACATCGTCAACAGGAACTCTTAACCCAGCAGATGTTATGGGAATAACGGGGGTAGAAGCAACATCTAGTGTAGGTGAAATAGAAATTACTCAATCACCAATCGTACTTATAAGTGGAGTAGGAGCAACGTCTTCAGTTGGTTCTATTACTCTTGACGACATGCAAGTAGGTTTAACTGGATTAGGTACAACATCTTCAACAGGATCTATTAATCCAGCAGATGTTATGGGATTAACAGGAGTACAAGCAACATCTAGTGTTAATGCTGCAGGATTAATTCTTAAATATTATGGAAAACTTGACCCTAAAACAAGCACAGGATATACAACTAAAACACCAAAAACAAGCACAGGATATACTATTAAAACTCCTGCATAATTATGTTTGACTTAAACATAAATAAACAATATAAATACACAATAATTAGGAGACAAAATTTATGGCATCAAGTTATTCCTCAGATTTAAAAATAGAGCTAATGGCAACCGGCGAAAACGCTGGTACATGGGGCAACAAAACAAATAATAACTTAAACCTTGTTCAACAATCTGTTGCAGGTTATGAAGCAATTAGTGCAGCATCATCAGATGTAACTCTAGCTATGACTGATGGAACAATTTCAAATGCAAGAAATGCTACAATAAAATTAACTGGAACTTTAGCAGCGAATAGAACAGTTACATGTCCAGATAGCATTGAAAAAGTTTACAACATAATAGACGGAACTGATCACGCAGGATACACATTAACTTTTAAAACAGCAAGTGGATCTGGAGTTTTACTTTGTGAAGGTAATTGTTATCTTCTTTATGCAGATGGAACAAATGTTGTTAAAGCAAGTGAATACAGAAAATGGAGAACAGTAAGTGCATCAGAAACAGTACAAGCTGGTGCAAAATTATTTGTAGCAACAAACGGCGGAGCTGTGACAATAACTTTACCTGCATCACCTGCAGTTGGTGACGAGGTTACTTTTGTAGATTCAAGATACACATTTGATTCTAACGCATTGACTGTCGGAAGAAATAGTTCTAAAATAGCAAACACAAGCGCTGACTTAGTAGTTAATACTGAAGGTGCAGCATTTGGATTAGTTTACTCTGGTTCAGATGTAGGATGGACTTACACGGAGAAATAATATGGCAAATTACGAAGCAACAAAATACAATTTTTCAGGAGCAGATCTTACTGGTATCGAAGGTATACCTACAGCTACTATTGTACCGTGGGCAAAATCAGCAGTCCCTACAGGATTTTTAGAATGTGATGGTACAGCTGTATCAAGATCTACTTACTCTGATTTATTTTCAGCAATAGGAACTACTTATGGAGCTGGAGATGGTGCAAACACTTTTAACGTGCCTGATTTACAAAACAAAGTAGCAGTAAGTAAATCTAATAACAAAGCTTTAGCTTCAACAGGTGGAGCAGATACTGTAGCTTCAGGTGGATCTATTGGTGGTACAACAGCTAACGCCAGTTTATCAACTGGACAATTAGCAAACCACTCACACTTAATAGGTGTTCGTCACAACCACAGTAACGTCCCTAGAATTTTAGCAAACTTTGGAAATGATGGTAGATATTATGGTCAATCACCAACAGGTGAATCTGGTCAAGGTCAAGCCCATCAACATAACATGAGTGCAAACTTTACAGGTAATGCGACTTCGGTCTTACAACCATATTTAACAGTAATTTATATTATAAAAACGTAGGAGAAAAAATGGCAGCTAGAGGAAATTGGGTAGTAATATTTGAAGATAAAAGAATAATCAAAAATATTGCTGAAGGAGCAAACGGAGGACTTGGTTTTGTTATTGATGATGACGATGCTTTTTGGAATGATGCTAAATTTTCTAACATCTGGGCACTTCAATATGGAACTTCTAATGCTTCCGACGAAGTAGAACACAGAGACGAAACTCCTCACTGTACATACGCAGAAGCTAATCTTGGAGATTTTAGTCAATTCACTGATAAATGGGACGCAAAGTATTTAGTACAAATACAAGCTGAGTGGGATGATAATGGTGTAGTTGATGAAACAGCTGAAGAAAAAATTGCAAGATTAGGTCCTAGACCCACTTCTTATTCTTCGTAGTCTTCTATAAACAAAGTCGAAGTATATCTTTTTAAACCAGACACTTTACTAGCATGTTGAGAGTGCACATGTTTTGAAGGAAACATTACCGCTCTATTTTCTCTAAAACCTATATGCATATCTAAGTTACAATTATCAATAGGTCCGTGATAAAACACAGTGCCGTTAGTTACAGCAGCTGGACCTGATATCATAATTAATATGTTTAATAGAGCAAGATCTGTATGTGGTTTAAAATGATCTAAATTTCTGTGATCAATACCTGAGTTATCTTCTATCTTTTTAATTTTTATTTTAAATTTTAATTCTGCTTGTTTTATAAATAGTTCTTTTAACTTAGGTTCGTGTTTAAATTCCCATCTATCTCCATAATGATTTTCTTTATTTTTTTCAGTAGTGTTGTCAAAATATCTAGGTGTATAAAAAGCTTTGTTTAATGCAAAATCTTGAACCATTTTTAAATCTTTTTGATTAAAAAAATCGTCTACAATTTTTATCATTTTAATAACATCCAGGAAGTAAGTATGTATTTTTCACCAGACAAAGGTGAGTTGCCTCTATGAACATACGGAAAAGCAGCAGGCCATATAACTATTCTACCTGTTTTAGGTTTTACTCTTTTAGAAAAATGTAAAAATTCTGTTTCTCCACCTTCTTCTACATCATTTAAATACACGGAAAAAACAAAAGCTCTACATTCATTTTCAAAACCTTTACCGTGTTCAAGATGCCAAACATGATAGCCTTCTGTAGGTAATGTTTTTTGAATTTTTAAAGTTGTAAATTTAAACTCGTCAACTCCATAAGAGTTACGGGCTCCTACGTTTTGTTCGTAATGTTTCCAAGCCATGTCAAAATTAAACATAAGAGGTTTTAACTCTTCCCACCAAACATCTATATTATCAGCTGCTGCAAAATATTGTTGATCTTGTTTCATTGTTATAGGTGCTTGTTCAAAACTTAATCTATTTACAGTTTTTTTAAATTTGTTTTCTTGTTCGTATAGTTTAATAGCTTTATTACATTCCTCTGGCATAATGTAATTATCATATATTCCTATAAAATTGTTTATGTTAACTGTTTTTTCTTTCATTTTTTTTATTAAAATTAAATATTTTATCTCCCTGTTCTATATTAAAAACTAAACTATATCTATTATCCTTTCCTTCATATTTTTGAAAACCATGTGATATTTCAGGTGGAAATATATAATAGTCTCCTGGTTTAGGAGTTATTTTTATATTTAGTTCAGGTAATTCTAAATCACAACCTTCTGTTAAATATAAAATACCGTGTCTACAAGGATGTGTGTGATAATGTAAACTATCTCCAGGTTTTATTTCATTTCCCCAAGCGTTAGTAACTTCATATTTTTCTAAGAAATATTCAAAAAGATCAGGATGTGTTGTCTGATGTTTGTTTATTAAAAATATAAAAAAATTTTTAAAAGTTTCTTTATCTAAAAAATAATGCCAACTAGTCATTCCACCTTTTACATTAGTATAGTTTTTCATACTTGTTTTTATATTAGATTTTATATCTAATATAAAATTATGAACTATTTCAGGATAAGGGTAGTTTCCAAATATTATGTTTACAGATCTAGGGTAGGTAACATTTATACTATTTTTATTTTCGTCTAATTTATTATTTTTGTTTATTAAACTAATCATACATTCTAACTTTCATAATCGTTTTGTATCACAAACTTATATTGTCTGTTTATATTGTTTTCAAATAAAAGCAATCTTTCTTTTTGTATTTCTACAAAAGCATCAATTGATTTTTTAGAAATTTTAAATTTAGGTAGTGTTGTACCTATGTCTTTTTTAATAGCTTCTATAGTTTGATTTGTTAGATCTTCCATATTTAAAATTCTAAATTTATATTCTTTGCATTTATTTAAAAATGTAAAAAAAGCTTCATGTACCCAAATGTCTGTAATTAACAGCATACCTTTTTTCTTTAAAATTTTTTCAATGTTTTTAAAAAAACTATCTTGATCATAAAAAAAATGCATAGAACAATTTGATATTATAAAATCAAAAGAGTCGCTTTTTATTTTAGTGTTATGAAAATTATCTACAATATAATTACATTGTTTATAGTTAGCGTTTGCATATTCAATAAAAGCAGGTTCTATATCACACCCTGTTACAGTAGATTCTTTAAAATATTTTTTTATAACATGTGCCCCACGTCCCCAACCACACCCTAAATCTAATACAGAATCATTTTTAATTTGTATGTTTTTAAATAAATTTAAATAAGTGGTCACTTGGTTAGGAAAGTCTTTGTCACTATCTTCTAATTTAATTTGATTATCTACAAGTCCATGATTCTGTAAAGGATACCAATTATTGTTTTTTACATACAATTCAAAAAACTCTTTATCTGATAAATTAGGTTTCATTTTTTAATATCTATTATTTTTATATTACCAGCTATTGTTTCTCCACTTGAGTTTGGTTTTACCCAATGTTCTAAATATGAAGGAAACATTATTATATCGTTTTGTTTTAATTTAGGCGCATAGTCTTTATCAAAGATTTTACTTTCATACATTTCTAATAAGTTTCTTACAGGTGAATTAAAAACAGTATAGGATTTTTTAGTATTATAATAAATTATAAAAGAAAAATCTGAGGGGTGTACATGAGTTCCTTGATAGTCTTTTTCTTTATACTTATTTACCCACAATCCATGCATTTTAAAAACAAATGTTTTACAAATAGGTTTCAATAAATGAGATAACAAATCAGTTAATTGTATGTTTAAATAATTCATACAATCTTTAGTAAGTAATGTTCCTGTTTCTAGTGTTGTATTTAAATCAGACTCAAAAGTTTTTTTAAATTTATTCGTATTAATTTTTATTTTTTTAGAATCTAAAGTTTTAGTAGCTATTAGATTTGGAAAGACATTGATAATATTTACTGAAGCCATGCAACAATACTATATCTAGTACCTTCTGTTATTGGTTCTATGCCATGAGGATACATAAAATTACTGGGAAAAAATACAATAGAACCTTTTTTTAACTTACACTTTTTAACTTCAAATTTTTTTTGATCACAAAATACTAAACTACCTCCTTTATACTCATCGTTTAAATTTATAATTACACTTACGGATCTGCTGTAATCTGTATAATTGTCTACATGATATTCGTATTTTCCTCCTACCTCATATTTTAGTAAGTCTATTTGATTTATTTTATTACTTACAATAAAAGGAAATTTAATTTCATAATAAATATATAATCTTTCTATTTCTTTTTTAATTTTATCAAAAGGATCTTTGTTGGGTCCTAAAGAATAACCTAAAACATTACGTTCATTTTTATCTATTTCTTTAAGAACAGAAAGGTTTTCTAATTTAAAGCTGTCATATGAGTTAATAATTTCTTTACAAAAATCATTACTAACTACATTATCTATTTGAACTATTGCTTCTAAATAATTCACTTAAAATATTTTTCCGTTTTGCCATTTCCATAAATGAGGAGAGTTTATTATTTCTCTATATACATAATAATCTACTTCTAAATATTTACGCACTTCTTCTTCAGGTACACCTATATCTTCTCTGTTTTCACTTATGTTAAGTCTTTCAGTTTTATTAAAATGCATTTTTAAAAAAGTAGATAAGTCTTTTAATTCTACATACCAATCTATGTTAGTATTTATTATATAAGGTATTTGTGAAGCCGAATGATTAACGTGTCCGTTTTTTCTCGTAAGAAGATTAATACGAAAATTGTGTAACGAAGAATAGTCTATATCTTTAGTTTCTAAATTGTGTTGTTTTAAATCATACTTAACACCAGACACAAATCTAGAATAAGGATCTCTTATTACTGTCCATCTAATTTTATTTAAATTTACTTCATCTGTAACGCTAGGATTTAAATCTTTCATACACTCAATAACACTGCAAGATCCATTTTTATGAATAGGTAAATACTGAAATTTATCTGTTTCGTATAGTTCTATATTTTGAAATATCATTTTGTGTACCACGCTGGTAAAGTATATCTTTTTCCTTCTGTTATTTCTAAAACCTCGTGACGATTTTTTATATCACCTCTAAAAAATATACAAGAGTTTTTTTCTAATTTAAATTTTTGACCATCTTCAAAAAGTAATTCACCTCCGCCATAGTCGTCGTTTAAATACACAATAGATCCAAAATTTATATCTTGATCTGCATCGCAATGAATTGGGTGACTCCAACCTTTAATTCTTCTAACTATAGAAGCTTCATCCCAGTTAACTTGTTTAGTGTTAAAAATTTGATCTACAAAAAAATTACCTTTTAATTGATAATAATGCATTAAAGTTTTTACAGTTTCGTTTTTAACAAACCTTAAATACAAAGTGCTATTTTTATGATGCTCAAAAAAATTGTCACACAAATGACTATTTTGATCAAAATAAAATTTTAAGAAATCTGAATCTATTTCATTTATGTAATTTTTTATAACAAATCTATCTTCATGGTGTTGCTCTATTATTTTATTCATAACTATAAAATATGTTTAACGTATGTCTGGGAGAACTTTTTCCTAGTGCCTGTAAATCAGTATGTATATTATTTTTTCCATCAAAAAATATAGCTCTGTTTTCTACAAAACCTATATAAGTATTTAATTCATTTTTGTAATAAAACCCAGTTCCATTATAAACAATCTCTGTTCCTTTTAGATATAATAAAAAATTGTAATCTGTTTTTTTATCAACATGAGAAAAAACTTTATTGGTATTATGTCTCCAATGATAAGAAGGTTGACTAATTTTAAAAGTTACTTCAGGAAAAAATTGTTTTTTTATTTTTTTAAATAACCAATCATTTTCTTTGTTGTGTTTAAAATCATATCTAAATCCAAAATTACCTTCAGTATTTTTTAATGCCGTATAAGGAATCTTATCAAGATTATTACATATAATATTAAATTCTTTTGTAGATAAAAAATTATCTTTTATTTGTAAAGTAGGTAATTCCATTTTATATCTCTAACATTATGTTTAAACAAAATCTATTAGGGTTTAATTTTGGTGCGATACCTCTGTGATACAGTTTACTAGGAAAAACAATAGCTTCTGATGCAACTGATTTATAAAAATCTATTTTATCATTAATCTTAAATTCTGTACCACCGTCATTATTGTGTAAATTATATATTATAGAAAATGCATTGTCTTCTTTGTTGTCCATGTGAAATTGCATAATACTTCCTGGATGATACCAATTCCAATATATCCTGGTAATTTTTTTAAATTTCATAAATGATTTATTGTTAACTACGTCAAAAATAAATTGAGCATATGTATTTAGAATATCATTGTTGTAATAGTCTTGATTTTCTTTATATGTAACTATTAAAAAACCAGCATCTTTTTGGTCTTTGTTCATAAAGTTGTTTTCATCAAACCCAAAATACCAGTTTTTTGTAGCATATAAATTATCTAGAATTCTATTATTAGTATTGATTGGAATTCCAGTATCAATTTTGGTTATCATATCTATTGTTTTCTGACTTTCATTCTTCAAAAAACTACTATATAAACCATAAAAGATATGATTTCAACTAGGTAAATCATAGTATAATGAGGTTATATGTTACAAAAATTAGGATTCCTACCAGGTTTTAATAAACAAGTTACGTCTACAGGTGCTGAATCACAGTGGACAGGTGGAGAAAATGTACGTTTTAGATATGGTACACCTGAAAAAATAGGTGGTTGGTCACAACTAGGTGAAAGTAAATTAACCGGTGCAGCTAGAGGTCTACATCACATGGTTAATAAAACAGGTATTAAATACTCTTTAATTGGAACTAACCGAATCTTGTATGTTTATACAGGAGACGTGTACTATGATATACATCCTTTAACTAATCCATTAGGCACAGCAATTACAAACGCATTTAGTACAACTAATGGATCACCAACTGTAACAATAACTTTTGCTACCGCTCATAATTTTGAAGCAGGAGATATAATATTATTTGGTGATGCATCTACATTTAGTGCTATCTCGGGTTCTAATTTTGTAGCTGCTGATTTTGCAGATAAAAAATTTATGGTAACAAGTGCACCTTCGGGAACTACAATTACTATTACAATGCCTAGTAATGAAGGAGGAGCAGGAGCAACTACTTCTGGAGGCATAACTTATTTTCAATATTATCATGTTGGCCCAGCTGATCAAGTAGGGGTTTTTGGTTATGGTATTTCTCAATGGGGTGGGTCAGTCAACAACCCACAAACTACAACTTTAAATGGAGCATTGGGTGACAATAATTTTGGAACAGGTGGATCAGGAACAACAATTAACGTAGCAAGCACCACGGGTTTTCCAAGTGCAGGTACAAATTTTATACAAGTCGGAACAGAAGAAATATCTTACACAGGTCTAACAGCTACAAGTTTTACAGGAATCGTTAGAGCTGTTAGAGGAACAACTCGAGCTGCTCACAACAATGGTGTAACGGTTACAAACTACAGCGGGTTTTCTGGATGGGGATCAGCAGCGTCTACTACTGACAAAGTTGAAGAACCAGGTATGTGGTCCATAGATAATTTAGGTAGCACAGCTATTGCATTAATATTTAACGGCGAGTGTTTTCAATGGGATGCAGATTTAAATGATGCTGTAACCACAAGAGCAACTATTATATCTGGTGCACCAACTGCATCTAGAGATATGTTAGTATCTACTCCCGATCGTCACTTAGTGTTTTTTGGAACAGAAACAACTATAGGTGATAAAACTACTCAAGATGAAATGTTTATAAGATTCTCGTCTCAAGAAAATATTAACGATTATGCGCCTACAGCAGAAAATAGCGCTGGTACACAAAGACTGGCCGCCGGATCACGGATCATTGGAGCTAAACTTGGTAGAAATGCAATTTATGTTTGGTCTGATACTTCTTTATTTACCATGAGATTTGTTGGAACTCCGTTTACCTTTGCTTTTGAACAAGTAGGTACTAACTGTGGATTGATTGGTAAGAACGCAGCTGTTGAAGTTGATGGTGCTGCGTACTGGATGTCTGATAATGGTTTTTTTAGATATACTGGTAAACTAGAATCAATGGACTGTTTAGTTGAGGATTATGTTTATGACAATCTTAACACAACATCTAATCAAATGGTTTATGCAGGTATTAATAATTTATTTGGAGAAGTAACATGGTTTTATCCAGAAGCTAACTCTAATGTTAATACTCAGTCAGTCACATATAGTTATTTAGACTCTACAGCTAAAAGACCTATATGGTTTGTAAACGCAAGTTCTTTGTTTATTAGAACTACGTGGCAAGATTCTGCTGTATTTGGATTACCACATGGAACTCAATACGATGCAGGTGATGATGCTTCTTTTGATGTAGTCGGTAATACTGAAGGTATTTCATATTACTATGAACATGAAACAGGTGTTAATCAAGTAAGACTTGGAGTAACTACAGCTATTCCAGCTAACATTACATCAGGTGATTATGATATTACACAAAAAGTTGTAAGAGGAGCAGCTACAAACATGGCTGACCTTAGAGGTGATGGTGAAAACATTATGAGAGTAAGTAGAATTATTCCTGATTTTATATCTCAATCAGGAGATGCAATTGTACAATTAGATTTAAGAAATTATCCAAATGATGCAGCAGCTAGCTCATCACTTGGCCCTTTTACAGTTACAACCTCTACTGATAAAGTAGATACACGAGCAAGAGCAAGAGCCATAGCTCTTAAAATATCTAACACAGCAGTAGATACTAGTTGGAAATTAGGGACTTTTAGGTTAGATATACATGCAGGAGGAAGACGATAATGTCAGTAGATAAAAAAGTTAAATACGATGTACAAGGTGGTGTAAAAAACTATCTTGGTAAACAACAACAAGTTAAAGCTCCTTTAAAATGGAAATCAAGTCCCGATAGTCCAGAAACAGAATTAGCATACATTACAAAAGCAGAAAAAGATTTACTTGTTAAACAAGATTTACATGGTTCACTACAAGGTGGTGTTAACAGAGGACCTTCAGGTATCATGAGTTTAGATGGTTACGGTTCTATAGAAGATGGTGTAGACGTAGGTATGTCTGGTGCAGCAACAAGTGCTGCAGAAACAGGTGGCGGAAGCGGAGCAGATGCAAGAGAACTAGCAGCAGAAAGTGGAAGAGTAAGATCAGATTTAGGACTAGCACAATTACCGCCAGGAGTTGTTGATCAGAATGTACAAGATTATAGAAATGAATTTATTGCTGCAGGGGGTGGTCAAAGAGTTAACCCTGGTTTTTTTGATGACAGAAATACCGTAAGCCCTGCTGAATTAGCAGCGGCTAAAGCATATAACCCAACTGTTTTTAGAAAAAATCGTAGGGGTGGTATTATGGACTTTATTACGGGCGGTGGTTTTTTAGGAAACATAGTTAGAGGTATTGGACAAAAATTTGGTTTAGGAAAAAGATATAATGAACCTACTTATGATATGCGTCAGTTCAGTAATATTAATCCAACTTACTATAATGATTTTGATAATGAATTAATGTCATCAACGGAGGCAACACCACCTACACTAGATTTAAGTAAATTAAAAACAGGTGATTTAAACAATTTAGCATCATTGATATCGGCGTCACAAATGCCACAAGATTTAGATGAAATAGGAAAAGGTGCTGGTTATGTAGGTTATGATAAGAATGAATTAGCTGCTATAGCTGCAGGAAC
>WLWF01002728.1_pt1 | contig 12349 bp, 12 predicted proteins | sample 6718331 | NCBI WGS metagenome assembly WLWF01 (sample SAMN12718692, study PRJNA515312) | sponge metagenome | isolation source: marine sponge | host: Mycale hentscheli | place: New Zealand: South Island, Marlborough, Capsize Point | collected 2003-05-01
ATTGCTGAAAATTTATTTTTTCAGTTATCAATTGTTGCTACAGATCCAGATGGTGGCACTCCTACCTACAGTTTAATAGCTGGTAGATTACCAGAAGGTGTACAGGTGCTAACAAATGGTACTGTTGAAGGTGTGCCAAAAGCGTATGTTAGTGTCAAAGGAACTCCAACTGAAGTAAGCGAAAACGTAACATCAACATTTGCCATTAGAGCAACATCACCTGACGGACTAAGCATAAACGATAGAACATTTAGTTTAACAGTCACTGGACAGGACATTCCCGAGTTTACAACACCAGCAGGCAGTCTTGGTACATTTTACGATTGTGATAATGTCAACATCACTATCGGATTTACAGATTCAGACCCAGGAGATACGGTTGTAATTGATGTGGATAACGGCGAACTTCCACCAGGACTTACAATTAATCCTACTACAGGATTAATAAGTGGACACATAAGTGCAATAAGCAACTTGCCCGACGATGCTACCAGTGGTTATGATGCAAGTGCATTTGATTTATATCCTTTTGACTTTGCTACACGCAGTATCAATAAGAACTATGAGTTTACCTTACGGATTACAGATGGCAAAGATCAAAATCTAAGAACGTTTACTATGTTTGTTGTAAGTAGAGATAGTTTAACTGCTGATACCACAGACTTTACTGCAGATAGTGAAGTTCTTACTGCAGACCTATCACCGAACAGAACACCTTATATACTTAACTATCCACCAGCAGAAACTGATCCAGTTGTACCAGCAGGAACAATAGGCACATTTAGACACAATAACTTTTTTGCATACCAAATACTAGGCTTTGACTGTGATGGTAGTGCATTTGAATTTGAAATCGTGATGGGAGATAGTGCTGACTTGCCACCTGGTATTACATTTGACAGAACAACTGGTTGGCTTACTGGTTACTTTCCAGAGCAAGGAGCAACAGAAACCACCTACACTTTTGATATAACAATTTATAAAGCAGGTGATAATAGTGTAGTAAGTGAACCATACACTTACATAATAACAGTAATTGGTTCTATAGAAAGTTCAGTTATATGGGGAAATGGCACACTGGTCCCAGGCACTGGCACTGGCACAGGCATTGAAGCATGCTATACGTTAGGCAATATTGACAATGGTGAAACTTCAATGTTTTCAATAATTGCTACCAATCCAAGTGGACGTGTTCTGCTATTTAAATTAGATCAAGGTGCAGGCAAATATAATCTATTGCCGCAAGGATTGCAATTACTTGAATCAGGAAACATAAGTGGACGTGTAAGTTTTAACACATTTACATTTGATGGTGGTACTACAACGTTTGACAAGGATGTTTCAACCAGATTAATAAGTGAAGAAACAGTTTTTGATAAAAACTTTGACTTTACGGTTGTTGCTTACAGTGCTGATGGATTAGTAAGTGTAAGTCGAAAATTTAGAATAACTGTTGATAGAAAATACGATAGTCCATATCAAGGATTGTACATCAAAGCAATGCCAGATCATACAGATAGAGATCTTGTAAACAGTCTAACTCAAAACACTGATATACTTCCGCCAGAAAGAATTTACAGAGCTGACGATCCGTACTTTGGTGTATCAACTAGTGTCATATACAATCATGCGTATAGTCTCGATACTGCAAGTCTTGATGAATACTTGCATGCCCTTAGCAAAAATCATTTTAGGAAAAAATTGATACTTGGTAATATTGAGACTGCACAAGCACTAAACGACGATGGAACAGTTGCATATGAAGTGGTATATTCAAATGTAGTAGACACAGGTGTGAACCAAGCAGGTGAATCACCGCCACAAACTATCACACTACCATATCCTATAACCATTGAAGGTGCAACATACAATCAAGTTGAAGTTGAATTTCAAGAACCACAACAGTTTGAAAACAAGTTTAGAAAACTTGAACAAGGTGAACTACATACCCTAGCTGATAGAACATTCTTATTTCCATTTCCTAAGTGGCGTGTACCGCATTATCCATTAGCAACATATGCCGCTGAAAATCCAAATTGGCACCAACAGGCAAAAGATTTAAGTTTGCTAACAACTGTTGCGGCTCAGATGGCGGCACGTTGGGATGAAAACGGTATGCCGAGTAATCCAGCAGGCAACGATGTGAACGGAACTTTTACATTTGTCCCTGAAAACTTATGTACATGGACAAAGAATGAACATGCAGTGTTTGAAAAGTTTTTTCCGGGTGGAGAATACGACAACGATAAAGTTATATACAGTGAATATCTTTTTGGAAAATATAATGGTCCGTACACAGATAAAAAAGGTGTATTCCATCCAACAGACATACCAGATCCAAACCCTAACAACATAAAAATTGGAGATCCAAAATACCATGTTGCTCCTTATGCACTCTTTTGTGAGCCCGACGGTGAAGACTATTGTTATGTTTCAGTTAGAGGAACATTGAATGGGCCTGATGGTGGATTAGATCTACAAGCAAATTTATTGCCAAGTCCGTTTGGTGCAAATGAAGACATATATGGTAAAGTTGCTCAAGGCTTCAACAAGGCGTTTATAGGACTAGGCACAGGACTTGTGGACAGACCAAACACAACACGTGCTTATACAATACCAGGCCAAACACTAATTGATGCACTTAACAATACCACACGTACAAAAATACGTATTGGTGGACACAGTCTAGGTGGTGCAGTTGCAACATCAGTAACTGCATTGGCAGCAACACTGGATAAGTTCACACACATAGAATCATATCCAACTGCAGGGCCGCAGATGGGCAACGACGGTTATTATAAATGGTTTCAAACACTCAAAGAAAAGAATGGTGTTGTAGGCAGTGTTAATGAGAAGTTCACACGTATTATAAACAGAAGAGACAACGGACAATGGAATGACAATATTCCAAGATTGCCAGGATATCAACCTGTTGGTATTGCTATTAACTTTGATGCTAGATATACTAAACCAAATGACGAGGGCAAGATAAACGTAGATGGCGGAGCTAATCATCAAATTTGTGGTGCGTATGCGTTTGCTATTAGACATCCAAGTCCAACTGCTGAATATCCAGATGCACCATTTAACAATCTCAATCAATGGCCAGAGGTTACAAAGTTTCCTGTGAAACCTAAGACTTCAGACTTCGACCTTACTGAACATATCTTACAACGGAATGCAAAATTTTACGCCGGTACAGGCGGTACAGAAGTTGTAGTTACTGGCACACAAGACATTACGACTGTATATCCAAACAGTCTTATTAACATGCGTGACAGAGTTATAGACACTGTTGGACAAACAAATACAGTCCTTCCATTATGGATGACATCAAAACAAACTGACGGCAGAGTACTAGGGTTTACAAAAGCATGGGTAATTGCATACGTAAATCCAGGTGAATCGGATAGAATAAGTTACAATATTAGAACAAAATTTGGTGAAATACTAAACAGGGTAGACTTTATCAGTGATAGATATATATTAGATAACCAACTCACTGCAAATTGGGTGATAAATGAAGACTCAATTGACGGAGGTAGTTTTGCACCATCACCACCATTAACTACAACGTTCAATGCAAATCAGACAACAAATCCAACCAGCAGTGGGAAAGAAACAACGTTTGATGGCAACAGTTTAAGATTTACAAGCCCAGTCGATGTTTATGGCAAAACAGACAAGTATGACAAGTATTTTGTTTATCCAGCAAAAACCATACTTGGTTCAGCTGATGCTACAAATACTATAGTACCAAATCCTAGCAGTGCAGTTACAATTGACCAGAGCCTAGCAAACTATGAAGGTCCGTACTATCTTTTTGGAACTAGCAATAGTGGATTTACAGATACTACAAAAGGATACTTTTATCCTCTATACCTAAATAGAACTGATGCTGATGCCGCTGATACTGGTACAGGAAGCACAACATTAGGTAACGGCACTAGCCATATTCATACCTTTGACGAATTTCCAGGTATAAACTTTTATATGCCTAATAGCAGTATGAATCACGGTGAAGCAATCAAGCCTGATTTTCCAGAATACACCTACTCAGGAGACCTTGGTCCGATCGCATCAGTGGTAGAAGACACAACGCCAAACAATCCAAGTTTGCCTACAACACCTAGTGTTCCAAGTTCAGGAGGCGGATCATCAGGCGGTGGCGGTGGATATAGTAGTTCAAGTAGTAGTTCAAGTAGTAGTTCATCAAGTGGCAGTTACAGTTATTAATGCTACATAACGCAATATGATAAATATAAAGACACAAAACAGAGAGATTAAAACATGGCAAGCAGTATCAATCCAAACAACATAGACACAACCTATCCAGTTGCTGGTCAGGATAATGACAGTCAAGGGTTTCGTGACAACTTTACAAATATCAAATCGAACTTTGAATTTGCAGAAACTGAGATTGATGACTTGCAGGCAAAAGGTATTTTCAAAAGTGCATTAACTGGCACAACACTGGACAACGATATGGCTGGTGCAGTAATTAAGAATACCAAAACACAAGCATATAGAGCAACTAGAGTTGCATTAGGTGCAGTAACTGGTAGTGCCGCTATTGATTACAGTGCAGGTAACTGGTACAGTGTAACTACATCAGGTTCGATTACACTAGCATTTTCAAACATTCCAAGTGCTGGTAACCAGGCATATATCACAGTGACAGTTACTGTTGCAAACGTTGCACATACTATGACACTTCCAAGTGCAGTAGGCAACGGAGCAAGTGCAAAATCAGTTGTGGGTATACAGGGCATAAGTTCTAATGTAATTACGTTTGCAGAAACTGGTACATATGAATTTCAATTCCACACAGACGATGGCGGAACAAGCATTTTCTTAAGCGAACTTACTCGTCCAAGAGATAGTTTCACAAATCCAATTAAACTTACAGGTTCAGAAGATCTAGCAGATGCTGGTGCAGCCAGTCTGACAAAGACTGCTAGTTATTTTACAACTGCGGCTGCTGAAACAGGCACATTAGCCGCAGGAGTCGAAGGGCAAGTAAAAGTATTTGCATTTGTAGCAGACGGTGGTGATATGGTTATTACTGTTACTAACGCAGGTTGGAAAGCATCAGGTACAGGCACAATTACATTTAGTGATATAGGCGAAGCAGCTACACTAATGTACATTAATAGTAAATGGTACTGTATTGGAAACAACGGCGCCGCATTTGCATAAAGAGCAAAATAATAATTGACATACCAACTCCTTTGCTGTATAATTACTGAGTAAAGGAGTTTTTTTATGAAACAAATAGATCTAAACAAGTACAAAGAGTTTGTAAAAGCAGTTACAAGCGAAGATTCTAATAGCACATCATCAATGTGTGAAACACTAGATAAATTAGAAAATGATTCAGGTGTTAATATGAGTTTACTACTAACTGGTGCAGTAGGTATCAGTGCAGAGAGTGGTGAGTTTATGGAAATTGTTAAAAAGTGTATATTTCAAGGCAAACCATTGGATGATGATACACAGTATCATGCAAAAAGAGAGCTTGGTGATATCATGTGGTATTGGGTAAATGCATGTCGTGCATTGAATGTTGATCCAAATATCATTATACAAATGAACATTGACAAACTTAAAGCACGTTACCCAGGTGGTGACTTTGATGCATACTACAGTGAAAACAGAAAAGACGGCGATATCTAATGGAACATCCATTAATAAATGACATTGGTGAACTAGACGAACAACAGTTGATGGATAAAATCACTGAACTAAACGGCAAGTTAACTGTGGCAATGAGAATGGGTAATTCTAGTTTAATCAACCAAGTGCGGATGGCAATAGAAACTTATAGAAGAAAACTAAGTGAAATGCATGCCGCTGAACGCAACAAAGACGATAAGTTTGAGGATAAAATAGACATATCATGAGTAATGTAAGAATAGGTTTCAGTCCAACATTCACTTCTGGCATACATTTTGATACTGGTGTTATTATGAATACCTACAGTGTTGATTTACAGATGATTACAAAGTCAATGAATACTATTGATCATAATATAGCAATGGAAAGATGCAAGTATATCATCTATGAGCAATTTTGTGATGCTATTATAATTGGTGATGACGACAAAAAACTTGCTAAAAAATATCAAGACGTTGGTTTTCGCACTATAATTTTGCCAAATGAACCTGCTGATCAATTGACAGGTTTAGCCTTATATAGTAAACTACAAGCAGTTACTGAAGACGTAATGGATATATTAGATATAAGTCTTAGAAGCACAATGGGTGGTGGAATAAGTTATTTGCATCATGATGAGGAAACTGCTGGTCCATATGAAAAACCAGGATGGTGGAGCGATACAGGTCCAAATTGTAGCACACTACCAAGTACACGTAAGAAAATTGTAACACTTAATAATCCAACCTGGAAAAGTTTAGACTTAGACTGGGACGATGGTGAAGAACCAGAAACAGTTATTGAAATAAAACTTGAAAAGACACAAGACAAAATTGAAAACGCAGGCGAAAACGTAGTAGAATTTAAACCCAATGATAAAAAATAAGTTTGGTGAAATAGTATACAACATTGAAGACGTAGTTGATTTGATTATGAAACAACAATCTACTGCTGGTATCACTGTGGATGGTACTGTGCAACTTGAAAACACGTCACCTGAAACTGATATATCATTGAGTGTTGATGAGTATGATATAATGAATCAACGCAACTGGCTAATGCCTGAAGAATACAAACAAATGGATATTGCACAACATGTGATTGATCTTTGCAAAACATCACCTGAGATACAACGTGCCGGCCAAGAACTGTTAATGTTTCAAGAACGCAATTTATTTAACTTACTAAAGTATCTTAAGTATCTAGTAGACACAATGAAAGAGAACAACGTTATTTGGGGTGTAGGCAGAGGATCAAGTGTTGCAAGTTATGTTCTATATCTACTTGGTGTACACAGAATTGATAGCATGTACTATGATTTAGACCCTAGCGAGTTCCTCAGATAAATATTAACTACGCAGTTAATAGGAGTAACAAATGGTAGGCAAAAAAGTTTACAGAAGCTCACAAGGAAAGTCAATTGACCTTGGAGCATTATTATTACAGAATGAAACAGTTCGTGCTGTCGGAAACATGGGTGTAAACGCTCGTGGTGACAGAATCGATATAAAAAACAAAGTTATAGATACCAAAGCCAAAATATCACAACGTGCTTACAACAAACAGATTGGACCTCAAGATGATACTCCACAGAGTTTTGCCCCGCCAGTTACAAATGTTGTTCCAACTCAACCTGTTGCGCCTGATCCGTATGAGTTGCAAGAACGAAACGACAAAGAGCACAATGCATTCAAAGCACAACGTAAAGCCGAAAAAGAAGTTGCTAAAGCAAACAAACCTAGGAAAACTGCCGCAAAGAAAACTATTCCAGTAATAACTGAAAAAATTCTAGATGTAGAAGCGACTACACCAGTACAACCTATTATTCCTACTACACCGCCACCACCTGCACCAGTTGTACAACCAACTCCGGAGCCAGTAAAAGAGCCAGAGCCAACTGTACAAACAACTACTAAGAAAACAGGCGGACTTGCTGATGCAATAGCAAGAGCAAAAAGTATCAAACAAGAAGCAATCAAAACACCAAGACAACAAGCACAAGAAAAATCAGGAGTAAAGAGAATATAATGGCTACAGTAAATTATGATGCATACAAAGTTACGAGAGAAACATTTAGAGCACTACGTGATGATGTAATTGTTGAAGAAATGGCTTTTAAAGAAAGAAAACTACAAAGCGGAATTATATTGTTAGACGATGACGGCAAAGGGCATGGTATACGTCCACGTTGGGGCAAGGTATATGCTATTGGACCAGAGCAAACAGAAGTTACTACAGGGCAATGGATCATGGTAGCACACGGTCGTTGGACCAGAGGTGTAAAGATTGCTGATGGCAACGGAGAGACTGTAATTCGTAAAGTTGATAATGCAGACATTTTACTTGTTAGCGATGATGATCCTGGTGCTGACGATACACTAGCAGACGCAATTGACATCTATCAACGATAATAAACCTCTATGTTTGGTTCCGTGGACAGGTATAGACATAAGACCAAATGGCACTATTGCTCCTTGTTGTAAATATCGCGAGTCGGCTCACGAAAAATTAAACATTACAGAAGTAAGTATCGACGATTATACTAACAGTGCATTTCTAAAAAAAATTAAAGATACCATGTTACAAAATAAATGGCCTGCAGGTTGTTTTAGATGTAAGCAAGAAGAAGCAAGTGGCATAAAAAGCAAACGTATACTTGATTACGAAAGATGGACAACAGAATTTGACAGTTATACTGAAGACAAAGGTTATATTGTTGCCTCTATTGCATTTGGCAATACTTGCAATCTAAAATGTATTACGTGTCATAGTGGTGATAGTAGTTTATGGCGGCAAGAGTACATTGATATCTATGGAATTGATCGAGTTGGTGTTAAAAAATTAAGCTCAGATGCTAGTGAAATCTACGATGCAATGCCTAATATCATTCACATTGATATACCAGGCGGAGAGCCTTTCCTAAGCGAGATTAAAAAACAAAAAAAATTGTTACAAAGGTATGTTGATACTGGGCAAAGCAAAGATATATCATTACACTATACAACCAATGCACAAATATTTCCAGGGGAAGAATGGTGGACTCTTTGGCAAAACTTTAAAGAGATTGATATGCAACTAAGCATTGACGGAGTTGATGCAAGGTATGAATACATACGTTTTCCGGCAGACAAAAATATTCTTAAACAAAATGTAGGAAAATATTTGTCTAAAGAACAAAACAATACGAATGTGCGTTTAAGTGTAAGCCATACAGTAAGTGCATATAACGTTTACTATCTCACAGAATTTTTTGACTGGTGCGAGCAAGTCGGATTACCGCAACCATGGTGCGGTGTTGTAAATACACCTAAACACATGCGTCCGCAAGTTTATCCACATGCTATCAAGGATGAAATAATAGAACATCTACGGAGCAGTCGGCACAAAGATGTACAAACTTGGGCTACATATATTAGCGATAACGATAGCAGTGATAATTATGATGAATTCTTAAGGTTAACAGATGCACATGATCTTTATAGAAATCTAAATTTTGCAAAAACATTTCCTGAACTAAAAAAACTACTTGACTTAACCAAGTAATGCCTATATAATATATACAACTTAGGAGTATTGTATGAAGCAACTGTGGACTGAAAAGTATAGGCCCGATGACATTGACGGATATGTGTTCCGCGATGAAGATCAAAAAGCACAAGTAAAAACTTGGATAGATGAGGGTGCTATTCCGCACTTGTTATTCTCAGGTGCACCTGGTGTAGGTAAAACAACACTAGCAAAGATACTAATCAAACAACTTGAAATAGATGACTTTGATGTGTTAGAAATAAATGCATCAAGAGAGAATAGTATTGACACAATACGTGATAAGATCACAGGCTTTGTGCAAACAATGCCATTTGGTGACTTCAAGGTTGTACTGTTAGATGAGGCTGACTATATATCGCCAAATGGACAAGCGGCACTGCGTGGTGTTATGGAAACCTATCATGCTAGTGCAAGATTCATACTAACTTGTAACTATCCAAACAGAGTTATTCCAGCATTGCATAGTAGATGTCAAGGATTCCATATTGAAAAAGTGGACAAGACAGAGTTTACTGCAAGAATTGCCACAGTGTTGGTTGCAGAGAATGTCGAACTTGATATTGAAACACTGGACACATATGTACGTAGTACCTATCCAGATCTACGTAAGTGTTTGAACTTATGTCAAATGAACAGCACAGATGGCAAACTTACAAACGTAAAAGGCGATGAAGGCAATACTAGCGACTGGCGGGTTGATGCAGTGAACTTGTTCAAAGCAGGCAAGATCATAGAAGCACGTAAACTTATGTGTGCAACTGTGCGTCCAGAAGAAATGGAAGATGTGTTTCGTTGGATGTACGACAACTTAGAACTGTTTAGTACAACTCCAGAAGGACAAGACAGTGCTATTATGGCAATACGTACAGGACTGGTTAATCACAGTTTTGTAGCAGATCCAGAAATCAATCTAAGTGCAACAATGGTAGAGCTATCGCAGATCAATGGATGATGTAATGCTTTGGGAGTATAGAAAAACTTTGGTAAAGTGGATATGCATAAACAATTACTCACCACGCGAGGCTAGACTGTATATTATGAGGGCAAGATAATGGGCGAAGTAGTAGATTTTAAACCACGTGAACAAGTATTCATACTTAAATTTACTGCTCCACGACCACTAAAAATGCGTAAGACTGGCAAGGAACGTATCACACTAGAACTAAACAAAGTAGACGAATCGCACGGTTTAGGACAGGCATGGGTACCAGCATCAAACAAACGTTTAGCACAAGAAAAACTTAGTAAAATGATAGAAATAATTGAATTTTTAGACTAACCTAAATGCAGAAAAAGGTTGACTTATTCTATAACTGTGTTATTATATATGTATAGTTAGAAACAAGGAGAGCTAGATGACAAAGATAGATTTTATAAGTGCTGATAACGGTGGTATTAAGTTTTACGGTGGTAGAGATGATAAAGCCATGCAACTTAATTGCATTGGTTTTGCAAAGACTCCTGAAATGGTTGATTATATAATCAAGACTAGAGGCCTAGCAGATAGAGTGATGCACAGTAGTTCAATGGACTTTGCAGATGAATATGGTTTTGACAACCATGATGATGCATGGATTTTATGGCAGGATGGTGTTGAGCTAGATGATAAAAAGGCCGCAGAGATAGCATAGTCAACGTAAATGATAGAAACACTTCATAACATTTGGAACATCAAACAAGTAGAAGGCGATGAGTTTACTGGTTATGAAAGTGTCTACGACAAATTAGATGCATTCGATAAAGCACAGTATGATCAAGATCCTGAAGGCACAATTGAAAAGGTATACAACATATATCGTAGTATCAATCTAGTGCCTATTGTGTATTATACACATCGAGGATTAGTTGATGCAGTTCGTAAGTTTAGCAAGTTATCCTATAACAATGTAGACAACGGCAAAATTGGGTTAGGCAACAATAGAGGGCAAACAATCAACAGATTTTTGTTTCCTAACATGATGACTGCTGAACCCAAAGGCAGAGGATCAAACAGTTTACGAGATAGATTCTTTGATGAACGCAAACTGAAACGTGCAATACGTATCTGCTTTGAGTTTAGAACTGGCGATAGATTGTTACGTCCAACACAGTTAAGGACTGCATTAGAATTAGTAACAGGTGAAAATGTTACTAACTTTAAAGCACAAAATGCCAAAGCAATAGTAGAACATTTGTGCCCTGTGCTTTGGGGTAATGTGTATGATTACAGTTGCGGATACGGTGGTAGATTATTAGGTATAGGTTCAAGCAATTTCAAATACAACTATATAGGTGTTGAACCTAACACAGAAACAGTCGAATATTTGAATTATTTGAACGACATAGTAGATGAAGCAACTGGTGTAAGAGGTACTATTGTACAGAATGTAAGTGAAGAATATCAACCTGAGGACATAGACTTGGCATTTTCAAGTCCTCCTTATTTTAACTTGGAGAAATATAGCAATGAATCAACTCAATGCATGGTTAGGTATCAAACTTTGGATGAATGGTTTGAAGGATATGTTCGCCCGACTATGGAAAACATTTATGCCGGACTTAATGACGAAGGACTATTTGCAACGAACATCGCCGACTATAAATCCTACGACAGGAAAGAGCCGTACGAAGTTGTCGAAGAATGGATATTGTATGCTGAAAGAATAGGATTCAAGCATGTTGAAACTATTAAAATGATGTTGAACACACGTCCGGGTGTGGGCAATGATCGTAAACAAGGTAGAGAAAAGTGGGAGGGTGTATATGTCTTTAGAAAAAACTAAGCCAACAGATTACATGAGGACTGTGCAGGACTATCCTGTAGAAGGTGTAAACTTTTATGATGTAAACAGTTTGTTTGCACAACCTGTGTGGAATCAAGTTGCCGCTGAATTAGCAGTAGAAATACAAAGACTGTTCAATACAAACAGTGAGATAACACACATTGTTGGGATTGAAAGCAGAGGCTTTGCAGTTGGAGCAGTATTAGCAAGTGTTATTGGTGTGCCGTTTATAATGGTACGTAAAAAAGGTTCCAAATATCCTGGTAGTTTGTTAGAAGAAAGTTATGGTACAGAATACAGCGAAGACACACTGGTGCTACAAGAAGGCTTACTAGGACATGCAAATAGAGTTCTTATTGTTGATGATTTAGTTGCAACTGGCG
>WLWF01002730.1_pt1 | contig 12339 bp, 19 predicted proteins | sample 6718331 | NCBI WGS metagenome assembly WLWF01 (sample SAMN12718692, study PRJNA515312) | sponge metagenome | isolation source: marine sponge | host: Mycale hentscheli | place: New Zealand: South Island, Marlborough, Capsize Point | collected 2003-05-01
ACACAAAGTACTTTTGATTAACTAAGTAAATATAATCAAACAAAAGAGGGCTTACATAGTCCTCTTTTTTTTTGTATACTGTTAAGTACCAAGAATTATATAACTGGTATAGACAGGCTTGGCTGACACCCTAGAGGACTATATCATTGAACTAGGAGATAAAGATGGCGAATACAACTTTTTCAGGACCAGTCCGTTCCGAAAACGGATTTGAGACTGTATCTAAAAATGCAACTACTGGTGCAATAACAATTACCAGTGGCGATAAGATGAAAAACGAAGCAGTAGGTGGTGCTGGTATTGAAGGCACTGCAGCAGTTTATGTTACACAAGTAGAAAGATTAAAAAGCGATACAACTACTGGTGTTAATATAGTTAAAACAACAATCATGATTGATCTTACTGGATTAAATTCTGGTGGTGCAATAAATGACATTATTGGTAAGAATGGTTCAGGTGTAGCATACATTGGTAGAGTAACCACTGCCGATCAAGGTGTAGTTTTTGGTGTGACTATGGAATCTTTTGAAACTCCTGCTACTGGTGATCCAGATATTGATTTATATTCAGCAACTGAAGGAACTGGTGTTGAAGATACTTTAATTACTGATTTGGATGAAACATTAATAATAAATGGTGGTGATCAAACTGCTGGTGTAAGAACAGCTGGTGGTACAATTGGTGCTGATCAATATCTATATTTAGTAAGTGGAACTGCAACAGCAGGAACTTTTTCAGCAGGTAGATTAGTTATCACAATACTTGGCTACGATGTAGCTAGTTAATAGGAGAATATAATGGGGTTACAACTTCAAGTAAAATCTTTTAAACCTATTGCAGCTTCTACTACAAGTGTTGCATCAGCTCAAACTCTAGGTGGTGCAGGTAATATGACTTTAGCAGGAACAGCAGCGACTTTTAATGGAACTAATACTGCTGCACTTGTATCGTTCACTTCAACTGGTAATATTTCAGGTGTAAACTTTACTATTACAGGCACTGATATAAATGGAGATGCTCAAGAAGAAACAAAAGCTGGTCCTAACAACACTACAGTGTTTTCTAGTAAATTTTTTTTAACAGTTACGCAAATAGCTGCTAATGGTGCAGTAGGCACAAACACTTCAGCTGGTAATTCACATCATGCTTTAGGTGCAATTTTTTCAGGAGCAACTAGAGTAAGAGGTATGAATTCTACAACTGGAGGTACTGCTGATGCTGAGATAAAATTTAGAGAAAGCTCAGGTGCAGGCACTGTAAAGTTTTTTTACTCATCTGCAACAACAACTCAAGATTATATGGAGCCTTATATACCTGATGATGGTATATTGTTTAGAGAAGGAGCTTATATAGAAATGTTGTCTGGTAGTGTGAAAACTGCAACAGTTTATTATGGATAAATACACAGCAGAGCTTCTTAGTTTTAAAAACGGAGGTATGCCTCCTAAGACTAAGAAGTATTTCAGGTCTTCTGAGTCTGGAGCAGGAATGACACAAAAAGGTGTTGAGAAATACCGTAGAGACAATCCTGGTTCCAAACTCAAGACTGCTGTGACTGGTAAAGTTAAGAAAGGTAGTAAAGATGCAAAAAGAAGAAAATCATATTGTTCAAGAAGTAAAGGACAAATGAAAATGCATAATATAAACTGTCAAAAAACACCTAAGAAAAGAATTTGTCAAGCTAGACGTAGATGGAAATGTTAAATGAAGTTATCTCAAAATTTTAGTTTAAACGAGTTTACGAAATCTCAAACAGCTACAAGACATAATATAGATAACACACCAAGCATGACTGTTATTTTAAATTTAAAAACTTTATGTGAAAGCGTTTTACAACCTATAAGAAATCACTTTATGAAACCGATGATAATAAGTTCTGGTTATAGATGTGAAGAATTAAACACAAAAATTGGTGGTAGCAAAACATCACAACATGTTTTAGGTCAGGCATCTGACATAGAAGTAATTGGTGTAAGTAATTTAGAACTTAGTGATTGGATACATCATAATTTAGAATACGACCAACTTATTTTAGAATTTTATAATGAAAAAGAAGGTCCTAATTCTGGTTGGGTTCATGTATCCTTTAACAGAGGATATAATAAACACGATTACAAAGAAGCTTATAAAAATGAACAAGGTAAAACAAGGTATAGATTAAGATGACAATAACTAGAAGCCAAATGAGGATGCAGATTGAAAACCCTCCTGAAAAAAAGAAAAAGAAAAAGAAAAAGAAAATTGTAAAAATAAAAAGAAGAAAAGTGGTTGTATAGACACACTTAATAAAAAGGGTTAAAGTAAGATATGACAAAATTATGTGCAAGAGGAAAAAGAGCAGCTAAACAAAAGTTTGCAAAATATCCAAGTGCCTATGCAAATGCATACGCTTCAAAGATATGTGCAGGAAAAATTAAAGACCCTAGTGGTAAGAAGAAAAAAGATTGGGGTCCTAAAACTAAAACAGCCAATAAAGGAGGCGAGATGAAAAGAACAGTAAAAAAAGCAGGATTAGGCTTGTTAATGTTAGCAAATGAAATAAAAAAACAAGGAAAAAAAGAGGGCAGAAGACAAGCTGCAGAAGGTCAAAGTCAAGACAAACAATATCAAGAATTTTTAGCTTCAAAAAATGCTTCTGAACCTAAAACCATGAATACTGGAGATATTGCTGAACTTACAGATACATTTGAAGGTCATGATGTAAATGGAGGTTCTCTTAAAGGAGAATATGGAATTAACTCTAGTATGAGAAATTATTATAAAGATATACTTGGCTAATGTCAGGTTTAAAAAAATGGTTTTCTGAAAAGTGGGTAGATATAGGAGCAAAAAAGAAAGATGGCTCATTTCAACCTTGTGGAAGAAGTAAACAAAAAGCAGATGCAAAAAGAAAATACCCAAAGTGTGTTCCTTTAGCTAAAGCTAATAGAATGACTAAAGGTGAAAAAACAAGTGCAGTAAGAAGAAAAAGAAAAAGTGGTCAAGGAGCAAGTAAATCTCCTAAATTTGTTAAAACATATGCAGTCGAAGGTGGACTAGCAGATTATTATAAAGGAGTATTGTAATGGGAGAAAATTTAAATAAACCTATATCAAGAATAAAACTTTTAACTATAAATGAAAAAAAAAGACGTTTTAATAGGTCTTTAAGAAACATAAATAAAAATTTATATAAAGACAATAGAATTAGGAATAATAAGGAAGGAGCTTTTGTTGCAAGTGCTATAGGAGCAGGTTTAGGGATGGGAGCTGGTGCTAAATTTAAATCAAAAGTTCAACCACCAAAAGGAGAGGTTGTAAAAGGTAATACTGATTCATTAACTGGTAAAATTGTTGCTCCAGAAAAATCAGAAAAAGAAAAAAAAGCTACTAAAAGACAAGCTATAGAAAAAATGGAGAAAAGTTTAATTGGTGCTAGTAAAGACTTTGCAAAACAACAAAAACAAAAACCTAAAAAAGCAATATCAAAAAAACTAGGTGGCATGAATTTATCACCAAAAGCTGATTTAGATGGTGATGGTAAGTTTAGTGAATATGAAAAAACAAGAGGTAGTGCTATACAAAAAGCTATGAACGAAAAACCAAAACAAGCTTTTCTTGGAACTTTTACTAATGTAATGGATAACCCTGTTATCAAACAAGGTTTCAGTAGAATGAAAAAAGAAGCAGATAGAAAAGAAAAAGAAGAAAAAATGTATCTTGAACAAAAAGCTAGATATAAAAAACCAATACAAGCAAATGAAGGAACATTTGTACGAGGTACAGGAATAGCTATCAAAGGAACTAAATTCACAGGTGTATTTTAGGATAAATAATGGCAACTTCTGGAACAACATCATTTGATTTAGATATAGTAGATATCATCGAAGAAGCGTATGAAAGATGTGGTGTAAGAACTAACTCTGGACAAGATTTAAAATCAGCTAGAAGAAGTTTGGATATTATGTTTTCTGAGTGGGGTAACAGAGGTGTACACTTGTGGAAGGTTGAATTAAAAGAACAACAGTTAACTGCTGGTACATCAACTTATGATGCACCTTCAAATGCCAACGATGTTTTAGAAGCTTATGTTAGTACAACTACTGGTACAACTACTTCTACAAACGATGTATCTTTAACAAAAATAAGTAGAAGTGAATACGCAGCTTTACCAAATAAAGGATCACAAGGACAACCTAGTCAATATTATGTGGACAGACAAACCACTCCTAAAATAACTTTATATCAATCACCAGATGCAAGTACATACACATATTTAAAATATTATTACTTAAAAAGAATAGAAGACTCTGGAGCTTATACCAATCAAGCTGATGTAGTCTTTAGATTTATACCATGTATGGTTTCTGGTCTTGCCTATTATTTAAGTATGAAAAAAAACCCAAACCTAGTACAACAGAATAAATTATTGTACGAAGATGAGTTGCAAAGAGCTTTGACAGAAGATGGACAAAGAACTTCTGTTTATATAACACCCTCAAACTTTTTTCCACAAGGATAAATTATGGCATACGCAAGAGGTAAATATGCAAAAGCAATTTCAGATAGGTCAGGTATGGCTTTTCCATATAATGAAATGGTTAAAGAATGGAATGGTTCTTTTGTACACCGTTCTGAGTTTGAAACAAAACACCCACAAATAAAAAGAAAACATATAAAAGGTGATGCTATTGCTTTAGCAAATGCTAGACCTAGACCTCCAGAAAACCAAAAACAATTTTTATTATACATAAGTAGTGGATTTTTTGCAGAAACTGGAGATAGTGGAATAAATAGTGGAGCTAGAATGACTGTAGCAGATAGTAATGATATTCTTGGAACAAAACTAACTTCTTTAGAAGCAACAACTTCTGTAGGAACTAATTTTACTGTGGTGATATCATGAGTATAACACATTCAAATTTTTTAACACAAGTTCGAGCTTATACAGAAGTAGATTCTAATGTTTTAACAGATACTTTAATAGATCAATTTATAAGAAACACAGAATTAGATATAGCTAATAAAGTAGACTATGATGCTAATAGGGAATATGCAATAACTTTAAATTCAGGCACACAAAGATATTTAAATGTTCCTGATGATTGTTTATTAGTTCGTTCTGTACAAATATTTGTAAGTGGCACAAGAGATTTTTTAGAAAAAAGAGATACTTCTTTTATTGCTGAATTTAACCCAACAAATGCTACTGGTCAACCTAGATATTATGCTAATTGGGATGATAAAAATTTATTATTAGCTCCTCAACCAGATATAAATTATGAAGTGCAACTTAACTACATAAAAGATCCAGAACATTTTGATTCATTAACAGAAACCTTTTTATCAAAACACCAAGAAGCTTTATTATTACATGGAGTATTAACTGAATGTTTTAGTTATTTAAAAGGTCCAACTGATATGTACAACTTGTATAAAACAAAGTATACTGAAGAGATACAAGACTTTGCGTTGCAACAAATGGGTAGAAGAAGAAGAGATGAATATGAGGATGGAGTTCCAAGATTAAAAGTAACTTCTCCTTCACCTTAATTTTTAAAGGAGTAAAATATGGCAATAACAACAAGTGTGGTATGTAATGTATTTAAAACAGACGTTCTAAAAGGAGTGCATGATTTTACAGCAGCACCTACTGGAAATAGTTTTAAATTAAGTATGTATACATCAAGTGCAACTCTTGGTAAATCAACAACTTCTTTCACAACAGACAATCAAGTGTCTTCACCTTCTGGTTATAGTTCAGGTGGTAAAGCTTTAGTATCTACAACTCCAGCTTTGAGTACAGATACTGCTGTTTGTGATTTTGCTGATTTATCTTTTGTAGGTGTTACACTTACAGCAAGAGGTGCTTTAATTTATAACGACACAGCTTCTGGTGATCCAGCAGTTGCAGTTTTAGATTTTGGTGGAGATAAAACAGCTACTTCAGGTACATTTACAATACAGTTTCCAACTGCTGACGCATCAAATGCTATTTTAAGAATAGCTTAAATAAAAGGAGCTTGGTTCGGTGACTACTAGAACAATTACAGTTACGGTATCCAATCCAGGTTCTGGAAATAAGTATTTTTTAGACGGTGCTCAACAAGCTACTATTGTATTAGCTGAAGGGGGTACTTATGTTTTTGATCAAGCTGATAGCTCTAATAGTGGACATCCTCTTAGGTTTTCTACTACTTCAGATGGTACTCATAATAGTGGAAGTGAGTACACTACTGGTGTAACTACAAGTGGCACACCAGGTGATACTGGTGCTAAAACAACTATCGTAGTTGCATCTTCTGCTCCAGTTCTTTATTACTATTGCTCTAATCATTCTGGTATGGGTGGCACAGCTAATACCGAATCAGCTTCTACATGGGGTTTACTATCATGGAGTGAAGGTAATTGGGGAGCACAAAATAATGTAGATTTATCCGTAACTGGAGTAAGCACGACATCCTCTATAGGTACACCAACAATTGATGCAGAAATTGGTTTAGGTTGGGGTAGAAATTCTTGGGGTTTACTTAACTGGGGTCAAAATGTAGGAGGAGCTGAAGTATCACCAACTGGATTAAGTGTCTCTAGTACAGTTGGATCTGTTACTCCTGTTGGAGAGATAAACAGTGGTTGGGGTCGTGGCTCTTGGGGTAATAGAGCATGGGATGCTGCTTATTCAGTAGCAGTATCTGGTGTTGTTGGAACAACATCTATTGGAACAGCTACAGCAAAAGCAGACGTTACTATATCTGTAACTGGTGTAGCGACAACTTCTGCTATAGGAGGAAACACTACAACAACCTCTGTACCTTTAGCAGTGTCTGGGTTACCTATAACAAGTTCTATAGGAACAGTTGATTTTGATGGAGATGCAACTGTAGGAGTTACTGGTGTAGCGACAACATCAACAATTGGTTCCGTAATAATAGGTGCTATTACTTTAGCTAATGTAACTGGAGTATCAGCGACAAGTGCAATTGGAAGTATAACTTTATCTATAACAGGAACTACTTCTGTAACTGGTGTAGCTTTAACAGGATCAGTAGGTTCTATTGTTCCTATATCTACTTATAGTGTAACGGGTGTTTCACTTACATCAACAGCAGTTGCTCCAACAGAAGTAACAGGCACTGGCTTAATAGATGATGTAACAGGTGTAGTATTGACGAGCAACGTAGGAAGTGTAATAATAATAGCATGGTCAGAAATAAACACGGGTACACAAACAACGTGGACCGAGATAACAACAGCGGCATAATAAAGGAATAAAATATGGCATCAACATACTCATCAGATTTAAAACTGGAACTCATGGCTACTGGTGAAAACGCTGGTACATGGGGAACAAAAACAAATACAAATTTAAATTTAGTACAACAAGCAATAGGTGGCTTTGAACAAGTAAGTGTAAGTAGTGGAGCAACTGTTGCTTTAGCTATGTCAAATGCTTCAATATCTAATGCAAGAAATATGGTTATAAAGGTAGCTTCTGTTACCCTATCAGGAGCTACTGTAGTAACTGTTCCAGACAGTATAGAAAAAATGTATATTTTTGATATAACAGCAGTAACTAATCCTACAAACTTAACAATAAAAACAGCAAGTGGTTCTGGTTTTGTAACCGACCAAGCAAAAATGTATTTTGCATATGCTGATGGAACTAATCTTAATGAAGTGTCTTTAGATACTTTAGGTGGTGCTGTTGGGGTAGCAAGTTTACCAACAGTAACTGTAGCAAAAGGTGGTACAGGTTTAACTTCTGTAGGTAGTGCTAATCAATCTTTATCAGTAAACTCAGGAGCAAGTGCTTTAGAGTTTCAAACAGTAAAATTACCAGGTAAAGAAACTATATGGGTGCCAGCAAATGCTATGTACCCTAATACAACAAATGGTGCAGAAGCAGCTCAAGTAGAATTAAGTAATGGACCTGAGATAAAGGTATTAGACTTTGACGCTAGTTCAGATGAAAATGCACAATTTGCAGTAGCTTTTCCTAAATCATGGAATGAAGGGACTATTACTTTTCAAGCATTTTTTACAGTTACAGGAACAAACACAGGTACAGTAGCTTGGGGGTTATCTGGTGTAGCAATTTCAGATAATGACTCTTGCAATACAGCATTTGGAACTAATGTAGTTGCAACTGCTAAAGCACATAGTGGAACATCAAATGATTTAGATGTTGCCGCAGAAAGTGGAGCTGTAACTATAGCTGGTTCACCAGCAGCAGCTGATCAAGTATTCTTTCAAGTAATGAGAGATGTTTCTGCTGATGACCAATCAGGAGATGCTAGATTATTAGGTATAAAATTATTTTTTACAACTGACGCATCAAATGATACTTAAAGGTTAATTTAAGCATATGACAAGTTTTGGATATAATGTAATAGGTTTTGGCTCTGGTGGTGCAGTGGCTTCAGCAGAATATAATATAGATACATTAGTCATTGCTGGTGGAGGAAGTGGTTGTACTTCTTCTGGTGGTAATGGTTGGGGTATGGGTGGTGGTGGAGCTGGTGGTTTACTTGCAGCTACTGGTTTAGAAGTTTCTTCAACTACACAATATACTGTGACTGTAGGTGCAGGAGGCACAAAAGCAGCTGATTCAAACAATGGTTCAAATTCAGTTGTATCAGGTGGTTCAATAGCAACTCAAACTGCTATAGGTGGTGGTGGAGGTGGTAGTAAATCTCCTAACCAAGCAGGTAAAGATGGTGGTTCTGGAGGTGGTGGAGCCTTTTATAATAATGCTGGTGGTTCTGGAACTCCTGGACAAGGAAATGATGGAGGTTCTGCTGCAAGACCTTCTTTTCAAGACAATGCTAGAGCTGCTGGAGGTGGTGGAGCTGGAGGTGCTGCTAATGCTAGTTACGTTGATGGTAATGGTGGAGCTGGTAGTAGTTCTTATTCAGCTTGGGCTACTGCAACATCAACTGGAGATAGTGGATCATATGCTTCTGGAGGCTCTGGAGGTAGAGGACAAGCTGAAAGTGGAGGAACTTCACCTGCTGGTGGAGGTGGTGATGGTGCACAATCAAACAACAATGGAAGTGATGGAAGTGCTAATACTGGAGGTGGAGCTGGTGGAGGTGGTTCATCGCCTGGAGCATCTGGACCAGGAGGTAATGGTGGTTCTGGTATAGTTATAATAAGATATCAAAGTGGTGCTCAATTAGGAACAGGAGGAACAGTAACTTCAAGTGGAGGTTATTATTATCATACATTCACATCATCAGGGACATATACAGCATAATGGCACATTTTGCAAAATTAGATGAAAATAATATAGTTATAACTGTTTTAGTAATAGCAGATAGTGATGCACCTACTGAAGCAGAAGGTGAAACATTTTGTAAAAATTTATTTAAGGTTACAAATACTTTTAAACAAACATCTTACAACACACATCAAGGAGTGCATTTATTAGGTGGTACACCTTTTAGAAAAAACTTTGCTGGTGAAGGTTTTACATATGATTCTACTAGAGATGCTTTTATACCTCCAAAACCTTTTAATAGTTGGACATTAAATGAAGACACTTGCGATTGGAAAGCACCAGTTACATATCCTACAGATGGTCAATTATATAAATGGAATGAAGAAAACCAAACATGGATACTAGAGCAACTAACTTAAAAAAAGCAGAGTATTATGGCTTTAAGTGAAATAAAAATTGCACCTGGTATTAATAAACAGGTTACTCCTACAGGAGCACAAGGTAAATGGGTTGATTGTGACAATGTTCGTTTTCGTTATGGTTATCCTGAAAAAATAGGTGGTTGGGAACAAGCATCTACTAATACATTAGTAGGTGTTACAAGAGCCATGCACATTTGGGCTGACAAACTAGGTCGAAGATTTATTGCTGTAGGAACAAACAAAGCTTTATTTATTTACTATGCTGGAGCTTTTTATGATATTTCTCCTTTAGGTACTGCACTTACTTCTTGCACCTTTACTTCTACCAATGGTTCAGCAACAGTCACTGTAAATAAAGTAGCTCATGGATTAGTAGAAGGAGATTTATTTTTATTTTCAAGTGTTACATTACCTGGTGGAGGAGCTACTTCTTTTACTGGTGCTGATTTTACAACAAATACTTTTCAAGTAGTAACAGCTTTATCTGATAGTTTTACAGTGACTATGTCGGCTAATGAAACAGGAACAGCTATGTCTGCTGCTGGAAGTTGTACCGTCACACCTTATTTTAGTATTGGTGATTCTATACAAGTAGCAGGTTATGGTTTTGGCACTGGTCGTTACGGTGGAGAGGCTTTTCCTATAGCATCAGACACATTAGATGGTGCTTTGTTAAATGATAGTGCTGGTACAGGTGGTTCAGGCACTTCAATAACTTTAGATAGTACAGCTAATTTTTCCGCTACTGGTGGAACAGTATTAATAGATAATGAATTAATAACATATACTGGTGTAAGTAGTCCTAATCTTACAGGTATAACAAGAGGAGCTTCTGGCACTGCAACAGCTTCTCACAATGATGGAGCAACAGTAATTGAAGCATCAAGTTATTTTGGTTGGGGAGATGCAACAAATGAAGCTGTAACTATATTAGAACCTGGTAATTGGTCTTTAGATAATTTTGGTGAAATATTAATAGGTACTATAAGAAACAACAAATCCTTTCAATGGAACCCTAGTGATTCTTCTCCATTAACAACAAGAGCAACAGTAATATCAGGAGCACCAGAAAAAAGTGTTATGACTTTAGTTTCTGATAGAGATAGACATTTAATTCATTTAGGAACAGAACCAACTATAGCTAGTGGCACACAAGATAAAATGTTTATACGTTTTTCAGATCAAGAAAGTCTTACAGATTATACACCTACTTCAGTAAATACGGCAGGTACTTTTAGAATAGATGCTGGTACAAAAATAGTAGGAGGGGTAAATGCTGGTTCTTACAATTTAATTCTTACAGATACAGCTGCATACACCATGCGTTTTATTGGACCTCCTTTTACTTTTGGTATTGAACAAGCTGGAGCAAACTGTGGTTTAATATCACAACACGGAGTAGTGTCCGTAAATGGTGTATCTTATTGGATGGGACAAGCTGGTGGTTTTTATTTATTTGATGGCACTGTAAAAAAAATCCCTTGTTCAGTCGAAGATTTTGTTTTTACTACTATTGATGACGGTGATTTAGGTTTAAACTTTGATTCCTCTGATGTTATATTTGCTGGTTACAATTCTTTATTTGGTGAAATAAATTGGTTTTACCCATCAGCAAATTCTAATCAAATAGATAGAGTAGTTACTTATAATTATTTAGAACAAGTTTGGACAGTGGGTTCTCTTGCACGAACAACTTATTATGACAAAACAGTTTTTGATAATCCTTATGCAAGTGATTATAGCCCAACTGGAGTACCAACTTTTCCTACAATACAAGGAGTTACAAATGTTAATGGAGCAACGACTTTATATGAACATGAAGTAGGTAACAATCAAGTAAACACAAGTGCTACTACTCCTATAATAGGAAGTATACAAAGTGGGGATTTTGAAGTAACTACACAAGATGGAATGGGTGAATTTTTTATAAAGGTAAGAAGATTTGTACCAGACTTTAGAGCTCTTACTGGCAATGCACAAGTTACTATAAACTTAAAAGATTTTCCTAGTGATACAGAAGCTAGTAGTAGTTTAGGACCATTTACTATTTCATCCACAACACAAAAAGTTGATACAAGAGCAAGAGCAAGAGCGGCTAGTTTAAAAATAGAAAACACTACTACAAATGAAACATGGCGTTATGGAACTTTTAAAGCTGATACACAGATGGATGGTAGAAGATAATGGCAAAAATAATTACAAACATACCAGATCCAAAAACAGAATATAGTGTAGAGAACCAAAGATTAATAAACTTAGCTTTAAATCAAATAGTACAAAAGTTAAATACTTCTTACCAAGATGATATAAGTAAAGACACACAAACCTTTAACTGGTTTATATCATGACAATACAATATAAAAACGCAGGTTTTAATTTATCTTCTACTGGCACTACCTCGATACTTACAGCTCCTACAAGTGGTAGATGTTTAATAAAACAAATACAAGCACACAATGGATCAACTGGTGTTGTAAGTTTAGTGACTCAAGTTACTGATACTAGTGCAACTGCTACTTTTAGAATAGATAATGCGTCTATTGCAGCTAATACTACAAGACAAATAATATCACAAACTTTGGTATTAGAAGAAGGTGATATTTTAAAAATGACTGCTGGTACAGCTGATGAGATACAAGGTATAGTGTCCTATGCTCTTGTAGATCGTTCTTTACAAAATGGTTAATTTTTGTAAAATACAAGAATGCAAATACACGAA
>WLWF01002732.1_pt1 | contig 12337 bp, 20 predicted proteins | sample 6718331 | NCBI WGS metagenome assembly WLWF01 (sample SAMN12718692, study PRJNA515312) | sponge metagenome | isolation source: marine sponge | host: Mycale hentscheli | place: New Zealand: South Island, Marlborough, Capsize Point | collected 2003-05-01
ACGAAATTGTGCTCCTTCTAATTTCATTTTCTGATCAATATTCTTCTTAAATCTATCTTTATTACACGTATTTCCGTCGTGACAAACGCACACCATCAACTGCTCAATAGGAACTTTTTGAAAACATTTTTCTCCGCATCCGTCAAACATCTTCGCTCCCTCACCTGTTCCTGATGATGCAAATCCACCCATCCTTTTAAAATGCTTTTTAGTATATCCCATCGCTCCTTCGTGTATCTGCCGATAAGCAGGACATCTAATCATTCCCATATGATAATTATCACTTGGAAATATAAACAACATCTCAGGTGATCCAGCAATCGCAACTTTGCCTTTTAATGTATTTACTAAAACTTTACAATAATCCCCAAAATATATATCATCAGAATCCATATTAATAAGAATCTTATGCTTCGCACGCTTACTTAACCAATTACGCTTCTCCCCAATACCCATAGGTGTTTTTAAGAAACTATAATTTATGTCAATGTTCATCTTAGATGATAATTCGTGAACCTCATCTCCTGACAACATTGGATCACACTCATCTCCTTTCATTCCATATGAATCACAAATCACCCATTCTATCTTATCCTTAGGATAAGTTTGATGAATTATATTAGAAATCATCAATGGTAAAAACTTTCTACGATTAAATGTTGGTGTTAATATTGAGATGCAGGGAAGTTCGTTCATTTATAATTATTATAAGATTTTTTTTTTAATATATTTATAATTAAATAAAAAATGAAATACGATAGAGTAGTAATTAAAAAAAGTACTAATCCTAAAAAAAAGCTCATGGCAGTCTTTAGTTCTAAAGATAGTTCCAGAACCAAAACAACGCATTTCGGATCCGCAGGAATGTCTGACTTCCCAACTCACAAAGACGTAGCAAGAAAACAACGATACCTAGACAGACATAGAAAACGGGAGAACTGGCAAGAACCGACAAGTGCCGGAGCCCTCGCCCGATGGATTTTATGGAATACGACATCTCGGCGTTCATCAATTAGTGATTTTAAATCACGATTCAATCTTAAATAGTTTTAATCTAACTGACAAGCGACATCATCAATATCCCACACCCATCGGCGTTTGCGAGGATAATCACTTCCATCCTGATGATAATTATTTACAACTTGATAATACAACATTTTATAATTATTTACAAATTAATTTTATATCATTTAAAATATTATATTATAGTACACCTATGATTCATAATTCTCACTCAAGAAAAGATCTACTTGAACTATCAGATATTTTCAATGTTAGAATAGAAGATAAATATGATCTCTCTAAAAAAGAATTGGGAAACGCATTCTGGGACTCATTGCAAACTATGAGGACTCTGGACGCTGATGATCAATACTACTTCATTGAAAGTAAAGATGAACTACTTGAATATCTTAAAAATCCACACCAAACAAAATCTCTAACGATTCAAGATAAACAAGAAATTATTAAGTTCAGTAGGTATATCATCTACTATTGCGATCACGGATTTAATCTTGATCCGCACTTTGAGAATATTCAAGAATTAAAACAAATTGCTGAATATATTTCTAACTACGGAGATATCGCTACCTGCCGTAGAGCGTTGAAATTATTATCATTTGATAAGAAAATAAATCCGAGTATTAATCCTATAATATCTAAAAGAGTACAAAGAGAACTACAAGAAAAGAATAAACTTAAAAAAGATACGATGAATATTCTTCGTGTGAAAAAACAAAAAGTAATTGTTGTCTTTGATTAAAATCCCGTAAATTGATATTTTATTTATAAAATTACTATAAATAAATAATACAGAAAATATGAACGCTTCTACAAGTCATAAAATCAAAAAGAGGAAACAGCCGAAAGATGTATTTATCACTCCTAAAATATTAGCAAAGAAACATATTGATAGTATTGATACTCTTCCAGATGATATATGGTATGATCCTTTTATGAATAGTGGTAATTACTATGACCAATTTCCAACAGATCATAAATGCTGGAGTGAAATACTCTATGGTGAAGACTTCTTTGAAATGGATATGGGAGTTGACGTAATCTGCAGTAATCCTCCTTATAGTATGATTGATGATGTACTTAAAAAAAGTATATCACTTGAACCGAGAATCATATCTTACTTGATTGGTATGGGAAACCTGACCTCTCGACGAATTGAGATGATGAACAAAGCAGGATATGGATTAAAGGATGTTACGATGCTTAAAGTATTCACTTGGTATGGTATGAGTTTCATTGTTACATTTGAGAAAGGATATGAAGATAATTGTATTCAGTATGATAGAAAAGTTTATCATCCAGATTTAATATAATTTACTAGTAATTCATTATTTTTTCCTCAAAATAGAAACTTTATTTACAGAATTAGAGTAATTAAATAATCAAACGAAGAAAGAACAACAGCAAAACAAAGTTAAAAAAGAACTCCTGGAAGCCCGTCCTCAAAATTGAAACTTTGTTTACAGAATTAGAGTAAATAAATAATTAAAAACAAAAGAAAAAAGAACAACAGCAAAACAATGACTGACTACAAAGCTCTCTACGAAGCACAGGTTGAGGAGAACAAGAAGCTCAAAGAAGAACATAATAAGTTTAATGAAATCTGGAAGACAGAAGGCATCACGGAGCAAGATATTATTGATATGAAAAGACAAATAAGTAATCAATCCGATTTAATCAAGGAAATCAAGAAGAAGTCTATGAAGTCTATTAGTAAACTAGGAAGGGAAAAGAACGATCTTAAAAAGGAACATGACAGAATGTCCGCATATATGTATTCCCGAGAAATAAAGTATTGTGATAAATGTCGCAAGTATGGAGATTATCATGAAGGATATGGAGATTTTGTATATAATGATGATACTTGTGAGTATATTTGTCATGAATGTAATGAAGACTAAGGGACAGGTCCTGGTATATATTGTAATTCTTCTTCTCCTTTTTCAGGATCTTTATCTTTATCTTTATCCTTTTTATCTTTATCATCTTTTAATTTCTTCGCTTGATCTTTTAAACTTTTCATTTCTTCTTCACTTGGAGGACGTCTCTCGCATTGAAATATATAACAGAGATTCATACGACAATGACATTTGCTCTGCCACACGACTAATAATAAAGAGCCTATTGCTCCTGCAACCATCACAACAAAACCACCCAATTGGTCAACAGAGTAATCTTGTAACTGACCTTCAGTTTCTGACATTTATTAATATTTAGATTTCTTTTTTTTAGTTGCTTTTTTTTTATCATATGACATGTATGTTCGTTTCATATTGTTTGCTGCTTCTCTCGTTTTAAAAGTTCTTTTCGCATATGTTTTCTTATCAAGATTATATAAACGATAACCATCATTCTTGTTTCCCGTGACTTTAAAAGGCATTTACAATAAAATACATATTAATTTGAAACTTCATTTAATTTAATATTAAAACGATGCCTTATAAAAATAAAGAAGATTATAAAGCACAACAAAAAAGGTATGGAAAGACTAAAAAGTGTAAATTGTATGACTGGAAAAGAAAAGGTATGAAAATACCTGATGAGGATAAACTTTGGAATAGATGGAATGATACTTTACATTGCGAACTTTGTAATATTGAACTCGGCAGTGGTCGTGGTGGAATTAGGAAATGTATGGATCACGATCATCAGTCAGGATATGTAAGATGGATTGTATGTAATAAATGTAATTGTAATCTTGGTTCAATAGATCATAAAAAGATGTTTGTATTACTTGAATTACATAGATATTTTATTTCTTCATCTTCCTAACTTTATCAGCAAGATCTTTATCGGCACCAGACCACGTGCCTTTCTGTTTCATCACAAATGAATACAAGCGCGCCATAGCCCACTGATTAGCACTCATCTTTCCGCGAAGGGAAGAACTCTTATTCTTTTTTCCTGTAGCAACACTTCTAACTGATTGAGGATTATTGCGTCTTGCGCCAACGCCTCGCTTGTAGACTTGGGCAAGTATTCCAGGAGAGATTCCAGTTGTTTTCGCAATCGCAGCCCGAGAATGAGAAGTACCTTTTGGATATTTGTATTTAACATTATATTTGTCTTTGTTAGTTACTACCATATTTATTTAAATAAATAAAAAAATTATACTTCAGGGATATTTCTTATTTTCTTTCTACCAACTCGTCCTTTAAAATTGCTAAAATCTCTATTTAACATATTTTCACTTGCTGTGACCCAACGAAGATTTGAAATATCATTATTAATACGATTACGATCTATGTGATCTACTTGTGGTAAATTATTATCATTTGGTAAGAATGTTTCCGCAACCAATCTATGAACTCTGCAGTTTCTCTTCACCTGTCCGTACTGAATAAATACTTTATTATATCCGTGATTCGTAGCACAATAACATCCTTTTAATAACCGATCGCACATACGAGAATAGATCCTTCCGTTTGATAAAACTAAATGTTTAGGACACTCAGGATGAACTCCTACTTCAACATCAGGATTTTCTTTCATATAATCATGTAGAAAAGTTTCATGGTATACATCATTGACATTGATAAGATTATTCATTACTCCTAATTAGGCGTTGTCCTTAAATCACTTTAAATAGTAAAATCCATCTTTTGTTATTCCAACATCTGGTTCTTCAGGATCTCCTTCTTCAATGTATTCCTCTTTTGGTTCTTTCACATGTAGTGGTGGTTCGTAGTCATCATCCATTTCCTCGAAAGCAGTGATCAAGATAGCAACTAAATCAAATCTTTCCTGATCTACAAGAAATTGTTTTACTTCCTCCATTTTTTTATTAAGATAAATATTAAAGTTTTAAAATATATTTTATTTTATAAATGAAAAAACTTGCAATTATCGTTCCCACTTGTAGTTACAATGATCCAGATGCTCATGTATACGAACAACTACTCTCAAAAGTATTTATGGAATCATTGTTAACTAGTTGTCCTGAGTATGATATTAAAATATATCTTGGATATAATAATGATGATAAAGTTTATACTGAGTTTGATAATAGATTACTGATTGAAGCGAAGGCTGTTCAACATAAAAACTTATCATTTGAATGGTATATGTTTGATGATAATTATAAAGGCAAACCAACACATATTTGGAATGATTTATCTAGATATGCTTTTGTTGATGGATATGAATATCATTATGCCTGTGGGGATGATATTATGTTTCCCAAAGATAAAGGATGGGTTGGTAAGATGATTAAGGACTTAAAAAAAAACAATAATCTCGGAATATGTGCGGGAGATAGTGGTAATCCAGATCTACCAATGACTCAGTTTCTTTATCACAAAAAACATTATGATTTATTTTCTTGGATTTATCCTCCGGTAATAGAGAACTGGGGATGTGACAATTGGATTCAAGAGGTGTATCCTAAAAAATATGTATTATACTATCCGCAGTATAGATTTTATAATCTTGGAGGAAAACCAAGATATGAAGTCAAGTTTAATGAAAACTTTATTAAAGCATTAATTAAAAGATACAGACCAATCATCAATAGACACTTATCGCTTCAAGGAAATCATATGTAAGATAATGCTCTTGTCTGCATTTATACATCAGATCCCATAGATGACCTATTGTATATAAACCAAATGATTGGCCGTCCCTAAATCCATAATAATCATCATCATCATCATCACAATACCAATCAAATAGATTATCAAGTGCTTCAGATTCTTGTTCATTAATTTCATCATATCTATACAAGTAGAGATAGAATAATCCCCGAAGCGTTTCATCAGTACTATCGCGTAGACCTCCTCGTATATAGCACTCCAACGTCCAGATCTCTTCCTGAATCTCGTCTGTTCTTATATGACCACATACCCAAGAATAATACCACTCGGTCTTTTCTTGTTGATCCTTTTTATATTCTTGTAGTTCCTTTAGACTAACAATATCATCTACTATACTATCAACAAGTGGGGGAACACGACTCGGGAATGCCGCGTTTGCGAATCCTCGCATATTATAACCACCGATCTCCTCCATAATCTTATGAAGTCCTTCAACATATATTTCATGAACTCTTCCTACACTAAGATCTGATGATGCATTATGTATCTTCATCGTAGTATCCAATATATCCTTGTACTCCTTATCATTTAGTTTTTCCTTCACATCTTCAATCATATTAGCAAGATTCATTGTGTCGCTCATTGTTTTGATTATTTATTTACTTTAATTTAATAAAAAAAGTTTCAAAATTGAGGAAAAAATAATGATTTACTATAAAACATAATATTTGTGTATTATATTTAAAGATATAATTATTATCATATAAAAAAGATGCCTACAGAAATCCTTGAATACAATGAAGCAAACCAAAATGACAATGTAAATGAATCTATTGTTGAGATTAAATCTACTGAGAATGTATGTGTGCTTAACAATCATTGGAGAATATTAGTTAAGGCCCACGAAAAAAGACTGACAGAAAAAGATGAAGTTATTAATGCTCTTGAGAAACAATTGGAAGCACATCAGGTAATTGAAGATAAGGATGTTACTGATAAAGATTTTTGTGATAGAGATGCATTTATGGATGCGTTCACATTGCTTAGGCACAAGATTCAAGAATTAGAAGATTTTAAATATAAATATATTAAGTCATTAAATGATATACACGATATGGTAGATAAAGTTGAAGAAACTATTGCTTAATATAGATTGCTTTCTGCGTTTGTGTGGTATGCCCACGAACTCTCGCATGTTCCTTTAAAATATTTCTTAACTCTTCTATTTTACTATGATCATCGCTCTCGAGAGCAGTATGATATTCTTGTCCTACACTTTGAATGATAATTTTATACATCAATGTTGTTCCAATACTTTTTCCTAAATACATTTTAGAATACTTCGTCAATAACTTTGACAAATCTATATTTTCATATTTTTTTCCTCCTTGTGTGAAGAACATATTACCATACCCATACTTCTTTTTATGAAAATCAATTAACTTTTTTAAAGTTGTATCTTTGATTTCAGTTGTCTTTGTCTTATGTTTGGCTGCCGTCTTATATTCACTGATTGATAAGAATGGATTACTCCCCGATTTAATCACAATATAATTCTTCATTAAATATTTAATCTTCTTAAAATCCTTGAATTGTATTAATTCAAGATTACTATACTCATTGCGTGATGGATACATAAGATATAGTCTAAGTAAGATTCTTAGATTTAGATATTCCCGAGCAGTTCCTGAGTCTGCAGTTTCATAATCTTTATCATTTACTTCGTGCTCAATCCGATTGTAATATTTAATTAGTTCTTCTAAAGGTACAAAATTATCTTTCTGAGCACCAATTAGTTCTCCCTTTTCATTTTTCTGATAATACTTATCTTGGTTCGTTTGTTTCCTTTCTTTGTAGATTTTAATTATTTCAGGATTCTCATTGTCAATCAATAGATAATCTATGATCGCTGTAAGAATATTTGCCTGAGTTGTCACTGGTTTATTCTCCAATGCTTTGAAAACATAGTCAGTATCCTGTAAGAATATATTGTCTGTTTGCTTTAGATCTCGCGCGAGTTTAGACAAGCGGAGGGCATACTGCTCATTTGTTTTAAACTTGCGGGAAGGTCGGTTCTTAAGAAAGTATTCAAGGAGTGATTCTTTATCCATCTCAATTATTTATATAATTATTTATATAATTATTTACTTAAATAAAAAATTAAAACAAACTTTCAAAATTGATGAAAAAATTATGATTTATGAAAACATTCCGCCGAGAGCCATATCCCATACATCCTTTTGAGGATGCGGATTCACAGCACGATGTATACTTGCCTGAGATTGTTGTAATATCTTTTTCTCTTGTTCTTCTTTCTTTTTGTCTGCCTTCCTTTTTTTGCGGATCTGTTCGTATTTCATAATCGCATTAAATTGTGCTTCTTCTAAATCAGACTTAGATAATTGATTCTGGGCTTTCCTAGGCTCTATTACAGATTCTACTACATTCTTCAATTCCTTTTCTTTTTTTGTAAGTGGTTTGGGAATATCTGCCCCTTGCTCCCTTAGTAATTTATTTCGTGCTCTTGTCTCCTGTGCTTTAAGTCTACCTGCCTGAAGTTTCTCTAGATGTGCAGGACTCATTTGTTTTTTAGGACGTGCTGCTTTAAGTCGTTCCTTTTCTTCTTGCTTTGCTAACTTCTTTGCTTCCTTTTCTTGTAGTTTCCTTTCCTTTTCTGCTGCCTTGGCGGCTTCACGTACAATGCGTCTCTGCTCTGCTTTCTCTTCTTTTGACATTTTCACTGGCTGGATTTTTGGTCCTTTAAAAATATCCTCATTGCTCATCTTTGGTCTAGTCTGTATCAGTTCATCAAGATCTTCTTCTTCATCCATAAGTTCCATTTGTATGTTATCGTCCTCAATATCATAGGCATCATTCTGATTATCTTCTAACTTATCTTGTATATTATCAGGGATGTGAACATTTGCATCTGGTGCTGGTTCTGGTGCTGTGGGTGCTGGAGGTGGTTCAATCATATCTGGTAAATAATCTGACATTTATAATACTGGATATATTTTATTTTATAAATAAATATTTTATTTACAATAAAGAAAAACATTTTATAAAAAAGATTGAATAATTATCATTTTATGAGAAAGGATATTTTTACTTAATATTTACGTCCTTCCTGATGACCGACCAACTTTAAAGTCTTCTTTCTGGCGGATATGGAAATTAATTTGAGATGTACCAATAAGATCTTTACGGAGTATTTCATTTACATCTACAATATCTACACCAATATCTGTAATCATTATATCTTCTGGATTATTACAATCAACATATACTCTTTCATATGGTTCATAGTAAAGAGCACCACCAGTGCGTCCGCGAATATCAAATCTTGGACAAGCATAAATTATTTTGGATACTGATCCCTGAGCAGCATTAAATGATTGTTGTTGTGTTGGTTTCCATCGTATAAACATATTCTCAAAGATTTCATAATCTGGTGCTTTACCTGAGGTAAAAGTTATTATATTATTACCAGGAGTAACACCATCATCACTTTCAATTAAGGGACTATGCGTAAATCCTAACTTTCTCATCATATCATCAGTAGGAACCATTTCAAATCCTAATGGGGCTGTATTGTATTGTGTATCAGGTGCTAAACAAAGCACCCAAGACCGATCTTGTCCTCCAGAGCCATTAATTACAGATTCATAAGTTGGTGCTTTTTCCATAGGATTCTCGTCATAACCGAGAGACGTAGCGGTTAGGAATCCACAAAGATTATTACATTCCTCCATATCAAATATACTATCTTCAAGTGTTTGTGATGTAACTAAATCAAAACCATACAATCTTTCATTTGTTGTATATGATTTATAATGAGTACTCGTTACTCCGGCATCAAATTGACTAATTGCTATCTTCTCAGTTGCTGTCTCAATTTCCATTTTAGCATAAAGCATATCACATCCCATGTCAGTTGGTTTTAATGCTCCCGATCCAGCATCTATCAGAGTACTAGCATTACTTTTATTATCTACAACTTCAATCTTAATTTCTTGACCGAATCTTGAGAATCTTACTTTATTGAAATATGTTCCCTTGCTACTATCAAAAGATGCGTTTGGTATAGAAGTTGTATAAGATGCAGTTTTCACTTCCGCCATTTGAGGTCCTTTAGATGCCGTTTGAACAACTAATGATTGACCGATTGTATATAAATCGGGAACGCCAGCCCCTCCAGATCTTTCTATTGTAAACACATAATCATAAAACTCATCTATTTTATTACCATCCTCTCCCGCGAAGTTTGGAACTTGTGCTGTTGAATTAAAATCACTTGGAGCAGATTGAGAAGATGGAATATTTCTTACAAGACCAACTTTAATGTTACCATTCGCATTATCAAAATCAAACTCACAAACACCCGATGTTGATGATAAATATTGAGATGACATAACAGCGACACATTTTTTATCAGCATTAGAACCACAAGTCACAGCACCGGAACCAAATGTGAAATCATCTGTGCGAGTGTATGGTCCTGGTCCGTAAGCAGCACGAACTATGTCATTAGCAGCAGTAACATTATTATCATTGATACATGCTGTAAATGATCCAGATGCTAGCGAATTAGATATATTCGTCGCAGATGCGTTTTGAGTAAATGTTATTTCAAATGAACGATATTCATCTCCCCCACCAGTAGTTAATTTCACTTGACATTGTCTAAAATTACTGAATGTATCTCTACAAAGTTTATTAATTTTAAGTTCTAATTCAGTAGCAAACTCTGTTTCACTATATGATCCAGCACCGACTTCGAGGAAAGCAACTAGATCACTTTCAACTCCTACGATATTTGGAGCAGCCGTTTCTAATCCCCAGTAAATCCCCATTCTATCATCTTCATCTAATGTGATGCGTTGTTCTCTATCTACTCGTACAGAAACCACAGCAATCTCTGAGTTTGCTTTTACAATCAAAGGAGATTTCATGTGATTCTTGTAGGAGAATGGTTGTTCAAGACCAACTCCCGCTGTTCCATTGTATTCCTGTTGTTTGGAAGAAGTTATTACAAGACTCATTTTATGAATAGTAATTATATTTATTTTATTATTAAAAAAAAAATGTAAATGAATTATAAAATGCCGAAGAAGGCAAAGAATAATAAACCTAAAAAAAAGGAAGTTAAACCAATTCAACCTCCGCCAAAGTTTGGTGAATTAACTCACAATGTTCCCGCTATTGCTGCGGAATCCAAAAAAGTAAAGGAAAATGAAGTATTTGCAAAATGATCTATCATTTATAATTGTTCTGTAATGACTTCTATATCTTCTTCATCACTACTTTCTAATAATTCCATTTGACGCTTCAATTCTTTCATCTTCTTTTCCTTTTTTGACAATTTACTACTTTTCTTATTCTTAGCAATATCCATTGTAAGTTTTAGATTCTCTGCTTCTAGAGCCTTAAGTTTTTCTCTAGGAACATAATTCTTTTTTGCGGATAAACGCCCTTCCAAACCAGAAACAATATCCATGAGTTTTCTATTCACTATCCGTGAACTTTCAAGATTATCCACAAGTTCTTGATCTTTTTCTTCTTTGATACGCTTATAGAGTTCATCTTTGTATAATGTCATAGCCAGTGCTTCACTCTTAGCATCTTTATCGTCAAACAACTTTAATTTCTGTCGTAACAATTTGTTTTCATTTCTTAACTTACATGGTTCAATCAAAGAAAGGATAGCACCATGCATCGCAGATATATATACTTTTCCTGAAGGATTCTTATTTATTGCTGTAATCTCATCCTTTAGAGTGCGTTTAAGATTTCGTTGTTTAATAGTTTTATTCACTCCTTCTTCGTATCCATACTCTCCATCCGCATAGTAATCCAACAATTTAATTGATATCGCATCAATCTCAGATTCAGTAAGTATCTCTCTTTCTTCTTTCATTGGTATAACAAATATTATATCTTTAAATACTACACATTAAAAATGTATAAATATTAGACTCATAATTGTTCATCTTCATAATTGTTCATTTTGTGTAATTTAATACCTCAATGTGTTCTTAAAAAGTGGATTGTGTAATTAAATGAAAGGCAAGTGTAATTGATTTTAAGGTTAAGTGTAGTGATTTAATTGGTATGTGTAGTGTTTTAAAGGTAAATTACAAGTTATATGAATATTACTATAACTTTTATATATGAAAAAAGAATAATATAAAATATGATATTATATACTGAGAGAAAAAAGCAAAAACAACGAAAAGAGCGTTTTTTGTGTTTTGCCCTTCTTTTCCTGCACATCCCTATTAAACTAGTTACACTTCCCTTTCACTCTACCTTTACAAAAGAATCAAGAGCTACACTTTCGCCTCTTTTTACTACACAAAAAAACAAAATCATCTTCATCATAGATTCCAATTTTAATAAGGAACAATATTGAATACAGAAAAAATACATGGTCTCTCGACGAAACCTTCTCTTTATTGATTCTTCTATTACCAAAGACTTGTACAAAGAATAGCGATTGTTGTTTTATAAAAGATATGTTAGTTCCTTTTTTCATACCATCAATGATAAATATATCACTTTTTTTTTTATAATAATCATAAGTTAGTTTAGAATTGGTTTTGTGTTTAGAAACAAGTATATCGTTCCAAAACAAACAAAGATCTCCCATTTTCAATATGAATGAGCAATTTAATCTTAAATATTTAAAATAATATATTACATTATCATAAAATGAATATTAAATATATCATTCCAAGTTATCAAAGAGCAAACAAGTTTACTGATTTAACGTATAAGTTTCTTAA
>WLWF01002733.1_pt1 | contig 12337 bp, 17 predicted proteins | sample 6718331 | NCBI WGS metagenome assembly WLWF01 (sample SAMN12718692, study PRJNA515312) | sponge metagenome | isolation source: marine sponge | host: Mycale hentscheli | place: New Zealand: South Island, Marlborough, Capsize Point | collected 2003-05-01
CACTGCTAATAAACGTTCGTGGTAACGACTCACCTTATCAGCAAGGGTAGCTATAGCCTTCAATACTTCTTGATTTTCCATAATATCTCCTTGATTTATAATTTTTGGGTGAGATCTAATTTAAACATGTGTGTAAAATATATCAAGAAATCTTTTTATAATTGTTTTCTTGACTTTCTAAAATCACCAGGTAGTCCTAAGAAAGGTCTTGAGTCATACTTATTATCTTTAAAAAAAGGCCCGTCTATATCATTGTAATGAAAAAAAACTTGACAGCATTCCTGCCCTGTAAAAGGCTCTCTCCAATGTTCAAAGTCACATCCTTTATAAATTAACATATCACCTGGCTCTAAATCAATCTCAATACCTTTGTTTCCTTCTCCTCCAGTAGGATCTAAAAATAAAGGCCATTCATCTCCACCTAAATTTAAACTACACGATATTTCACAAGCAGGTCTGTCTCTATGTCTTGTTAATACATCATTATTTTTATACATACGAAGATAGCTATATGTAGGAGCTAAATTTAATTCCGTATTTTTTATTACTTTTGGTAAGAGTTTTTCTAATAAAGTCTCCATGACTAAATCACTGTAATGACAATAAGTGTTCATAAATAATTCTTCATTTTCCCAAGTCCCCCAGCTCATATCATTACTTGATAAATAATTTGATTTAAACATATGGTTAACCACTTTTCTTTTATTACGAATATACTTGTAACAAAAATTGGTTAGCTCATCAGGTACTGCGTACCTAATTACATCATAGCCTTTTTTATAAAAATTATTCAAGATTAATAGTCAGTGAAAGTTTAGGTGTATTTTTACTTACAACTTCATGATATGTTTTTTTTGGAATAAAAAGAACAGACTGTGGTTCCATTGTTATTTCTTGTTCTTTTACTATCCAAGTTGTAGTTCCATATATTTGTTTTACAATGACGTCATAATCATGACGATGTTTATTAAAACTTGCTCTTCTACCTGGTTTACCAAAATAAAAATTAGCACAAGCACATATTCCTAATTCTTTGTTTAAATAATTGTCAATGTCTCTTACTTGTTTATGTGTATCCAATACATTCGGAATTAAAGTTGTAAAACCTAAATCATGATATTTTTTCCATTTATCAAAATCTAAATACACGCCATCTATGTACTGTGTATATATATCGACCATATCAAGAAGTCCTACTTGATTCATTATTCTAACTCCGTGTGCAACAGCATCGGGATTTAACATATTGTATTTTGGATACCAACGTCTTTTCATTCTAAGTATTTCAAATATGTCCTCTTCTTTTAAATCTAGATTATATGCATGAAGCCACTGAATTATTTCTTTTTCGTGGGTTAAAGTTTTTTCTTTGTGATTTATAGGTTCTTCATTTTTTTGACCTAGTGGCCAATTTGTTTTATCTAACATTGCTTTTTCTACTAATTCTTTCATTGTTACTCCAAATATAAATTAAATGAAACAGATCTTCTTTCTGTATTAGGTGTTCTGAATGGATATACAGTGTGTATTAACCAAGAAGGAAATAAAAAGAAATCACCTGGTTCAGGTAAAATTACATATTGATGTAAATTTAAATGATTTGGATTGCCAGAAATAAAAGCAATTTTGGAACAGGTCTTTGTATGATCTTCATTCTCTATTGTTGAATCCATATCTGGCATTTTTACATAACACACTCCTGATATATAACCGTCATGCATATGTGCTGGATTAAAGTCACCATTCCATTGAGAAACTATCCAAGCAGATCCTAAATTAATTTTACTAAAAGGATGTTTTTTGTTTTCTTCTTTCACACTGTCGTTAAAAAAAGCACTAACAGATTCATCATTTAAATATAACTCTGTTTGCTCTGTTATAAAATTAGAAAAAGGCTTTGCTTCAAGCGTTGTTAACCAATTGTTTTCAAACCTAACTTCTTTTTGCACGTTACCTGCTAAATGATTTGACCAATCATATTTCTTAGAAAGAACAGGATCATTTAAATGATGATCAGTTTTTTTAATTAACAACTGTAAAACATCATCAGGCATTTTGGCTTTTAAAAGAGAAGGACCAAATGGTCTTAATATTTGTGTACTATTCATAATTATTTTTTCTTTAAAGGTATATAATTAAAATGAGACATTCCCATATAGTAATGTAAGTCCTGTGTTCTTAGATAAGGTAATGTCGGTAATTTTTGTTTTATTTTATCGTAAGTGTCCATTAAATCTTTTCCTTGTAAAGTTTCATAAGTTAATAACATCTCCAAAGGCCAGAACCATAAAAATCTATGTTCTATCATTTGTATGTCTTTTTTAACTAAATCTAAAAAATCAACTACTTCCATTTCAAACGGCTCTCTATCGTAATAGTGATCAAGAAGTAGTACATCACATTTTGTACCGAATTGTAAATTTTCATTTTGAATCATATTAACACCGCCCCATAGATCATTATTATATTTTTCATGATAATCTATTAGTTGAAAACTAGATTCTATAACAGTAACTTCTCTTGTCTGTGGCTTGTGCCTTAACCAATTAGGTATGTCGCCCAAACCAAAACCAGAAATAACTGTTGTACCAAAAGCTAAATCTGTCATAGCCATGTAAGAAAAACATTTAACAAAAAATCTATCTACTGTTCTAAGTTCTTTTTTATTTTTATAAAGAGACCAAGCACCTGTTTCTTTGTCGTGTTTTACTTCTATGTTACCTTTTTTAAATTTGTTAAAATTAGGTTTCTCAAAATCATATCTCTGCAGTAATTTTAAATGTTTGTCTTTCATATTATTTCCATTCTGGTCCAACGACCCATCCAACTAAACTTCTTCTTACTCCACTTATTACTTCTGTAACTCTGTGTCTAGTACGAGAATCAAAAAATATTATAGAGCCTTGTTCTTTTGTTCCTGTAAAAGTTCCGTCACCTGAATCAATTTGTAGTTCGCCACCTTCATACTCATTGGAAGGAGTTAATTGTACAACAAAAGATAATTTTCTAACAAGATTATTATTTTTTAAAATGTTGTCATCAATAACTTGTTTTGGATTACCCCAAGGCTGACTTCCCGTGCTTGTTTCAATTGTAAATTCAGTACCTCCATCAGTATGCCAATTATAAAAAGAACCTTTTTCATACACTGTGTATTGCATTTTATGGTTCTCTATACATGTTATATCAAAATGAAAGTTATGATTATTTGCTAATGTTATGTAATGCCATAAAAAACCACCCATCCAATGTATAGAGGGTATCCAACAGTTTTTTGACTTACGCCATAATTCTTTTGTATTCGTATTAGAATTTATAATATTGTTTTTGTCTCCTCCTAAAATAGTTGAGTCATCAATAACTTCATTAAATTTAAATAAATCACGTATACCAATAGACATTATTTCATCAGGAATTTTACTGTTAAACCAGAATATTTTTTTACTCATAATTTCTACTTTTTGTATTTATAGTATATCATACAAAACGTTTTATGAAAAACACAAATTTATTAAATTATTTAAAAAGACTTAAATACATGCCAGTAAATTTACCAAATTGTTTTGTGCATTATGGGAATATAAAATCTCTATGTATATCACCAAAATCTTCAGCTTTTGTTTCTAATGGCATAATAGAAATATTTACTAATGATGAAAAACATATTACTCAAGACTGGAGCAGACACGTAATAGAATTAACTGCAGAAAGCGCAGAATTAAAAAATGAAACAAATAAAAAGATTTTTGCAATTCTACAAGAATCTGTTCTTCTTCCTGATAATTATACCGATATTGTTTTTAGTTTAAAAAACTAAGCTTTATCTGCATCAGTTGCAGTGAACTCTACCCAACCTTTTGAGTTATCACCTTGATAAAGAGTTTCATCCCAAGTATAGGATTTATTTTCTCCAGCATCACTAGGCTCATTAATAGGAGCTACCCAATCATGATCACTGTTTAAAGTCCATGAAGCATGAGGTTTTGGTGGTATAAAAACATCGTTTGTTGGATCATAGGTACCTCCAAGAAGAGCGTATCTTTTTCTTATATTATTATTATAAGAAGTTTGTTTCCAATTAGAATGTCCTGTTAAATTAGTTAAAAAAGTAATTCCGACAGCTTCGCTTTCATTATTACTTTCGTCTAAACAATCTGAATCCATTACCACTTCTACTGATAGTACAACATTGTTTTCATCTAATTTTGCAAAATGTGCCATTACTGATATTTGTACCTAATTTTAACTATACCTGAACCGCCTGAACCAGCACTCCATTGACCAGGGTTTCCTCCGTATGCTGAAACTCCGCCGCCTCCGCCGCCTGTATTAGACGAACCTGATTGAGCGTTACCTGCGTTATCATTAATACCTTGTCGTGAGTTTCCTCCACCGCCAGAGCCTCCAGAACCATTACCATTTGCAAAACCTGAACCGCCTCCGCCGCCAGCGTATGTTGTGCCATCATCCCATGATGAACCGTCACCACCTTGTTGAGCTCCGTCAGTATTACCAGCTTCGCCTTTGCCGCCGCCTCCGCCGCCGCCTCCACGATTTTCACTGCCAGATTGCCAAATTCCAGAGCCACCAGCATTACCTTGATTTGCATCTGTTGTTGAACCACCGCCATGACCGCCTTGGTTCCATCCAGCTCCACCGCCGCCAGAGCCGCCAGAAGCACCGTTTCTGTTTTGATTGTTTCCGCCTCTTCCTCCGCCAGTAGAAGTTAAACTTCCTGCTGCAAAAGTAGAGTTACTACCATTCCCTCCTAATTTTGTTGAGGGAGAATATGTTCCTGCAGATCCACCGCCGCCAATAGTGACACCAAAAGAACCTGTAGTTGGGCTGTTATTTGTAGTAACAAGCATACCGCCTGCACCGCCTCCACCGTTTCCAGTTTGCCAATCTCCAGATGAAGAACCACCAGCACCGCCAGCTACTACAATATAGTTAAAGCCTTGGTTTCCAGCAGTTGTAACTGCAAAAGTTCCGTTACCTGTAAATGTGTGAAATTTAAAATCACCTGAAGTAGAGGTAGTACCACCAGTTGCAGCCATAAAGACTACATTTTCTGTGCCGTAGAATTTTGACATAGCGATTGTACCAGATGATGGAACATCACCATTTGTACCAGAAGCTGTTGCAGGAACAAGTCCTCCTCCAGCATAATATTCACTTAGTCCGATTGGATTTGTGCCGCCAAACTCTGTCTGTAACGCAGAGAAAGCAAGAGCACCTGAAGTTGGTATAGCCACTCTTAACCTCCTAGTTTATCAACTTTTGTTTTTAACTCTTTAATTGCTTCAATTAAAATACCCACCATATTTCCGTAAGCAACCGATAAGTATTCTTGCTTATCATGTACTACTTCAGGAAGATGAGGTTGAACTTCTTGTGCGATAACACCCGTGCCATTCACACCCTCTCTTTTGAAAGTTACACCTCTCATTTGAGAAACTTTTTCTAATGCATCTTCAATTGTTTTAATATCTGTTTTAAGTCTTTCATCAGAGAAAGCTGTTACATCATTATTAAATGTTGCTGCACCAGCGCCTGACATGTCAAGAGTTAAAGCTGTAATACCAGCTCCTCCGTCGTCACCTTTAAATATAATGTCTTTGTCTTGTACAATTGATTGAATTACAAAATCAGAAGAAGAATTCGTTAAAGATCCTACATGCGTACCAGCATCAGAAATTTTTACATCTCCTCCGTCAGCGTCTAATATAATATCACCAGCAACATCTAAAGTTAAATCTCCAGATGATAAATCTATTTCAGTGCCGTCAATTGTAATGTTATCTACTGTAATACCAGCATCAGCATCTACTACACCATTAAATGTAGCTTTACCTGCATCGGACATATCTAATGTTAAAGCAGTTATAGCAGCGCCGCCATCATCTCCTTTAAATACAATATCTTTATCTTGTACACCTGAAGTAATTACAAAATCACTAGAGGAGTTTGTAAAGTTACCGACACCTGTACCTGCAATAGAAAATTCAATTCTATCATCAGTAGAATTAATAATCATAGTATCGCCGTCAGCGTCTAATACTAAATTTTTACCATTAACATCAACAGTTCCATCGGCTAAGAAAGAACCACCGTACTGACCACCAGAAGCAAAAACATCGTACCAGTTAGTACCGTCTGTAGCTACTAATCTAGTAGCACCATTTGCAATAGATAATGTGTTGCCAGAGGCTCCGAGTCTTACAGTCATAGCGTAAGGTCCTGAAGATCCTGAATCAGTTGTTGCGTTAGTAATTAAATAAACTTTTTGAGTAGCTGGGAATTGTGCTATTCTTACTGCACCATGTGCACCCGTTAATCTTATGTGAGCATTTCTTGCTTGGTTATTAGCTTGCGATTGTGGTCCGTCAGCATTTGTAAGTGTTGTTACAGCATTATCGCCACACGCTACATTTACTATACCAGCAATACTAAATTCTAATGATTGCGAAAAGTTGTTGTTGGTAATAGTTCCCCAAGTTCCAGAATTTTCTCCCGAACCTTGAAGCTCTATTCTCAAACTTGTTGAATAAGTTGACGCCATTGTTTTTATCTCCTATTTAAAGTTTTAGTTATTATTTGAAAGTTTGTCAAAACTTTTATGCAGCTTTATGAACTTCGGTCCAACTTATTGCGCTGTTTGAGTCATCTACTTCAGACCAGAAGGTTCCTTGTAAATTACCTGTACTACTTGTAGCAGAAACTCCAGTAGGTGTAAAGTCTACACTTATGGTAACAGTAGGTGTACCAAAAGCCGAAGTAATTACTACAGAAGGGGCTTCATAACTCGTCTCTTGTGTTTCTTCGCCTAAAGAAAGAGTTAATCCAATACCCGTTGCTGCAGTTATTGCACCAGCAGTTGGCGTTACGTCGCCAACAGAACTTGTTAGTCCATTTGCTGTAAATTGATTTGCATCTTGAGCAGGGGTATTTGCTTGACCACCCATACCTGAATGAACTGCACAATAATAATATAGTGTCGGTGCATCGGCAGCTACTGTTATTTGAGTATATGCTCCTGCGTAACCTGGGGTTCCATTTGTCGTTACACCAGTTGTATATTCAGACCCTCCTCCATGCGTGCCGTTTGGTGTCTCACTAAATCTAAATGGATGCCCATTATTCGTGTAGTCTGCCTGATCAAATCTATATGTATTTCCCTCTGCTAGCTCTAAAGTTTCTTGTTGAACTCCATCTATAAAGTATTTATTTCCTCCATCTGCATAGGCAACGGTTACTGTTTTTGTAACAAATCCTCCTACACCAACAACATTTACATCTATCTCAACCTCTTCAGTTCCAAGACTGCTTGTTAATCCAATACCTGTTGGAGAAACAATAGCATTTGCAGTAACTGTAGTTGTTCCAAGCGATGGTGTAATTACATTAGGAGCAACATCAATTGTTTGTGGTAATGTTCCTAATGATATATTTAATTCTGGTTCTGAAGCTGCAACAATAGTTAATGTTGAATCCCCTGATATTGAGAAGGTTCCTATTGAAGAAGTAGCTTGTACACCACTTGCTTGAGCAAAGCCTCCAAGAACACCAGCATTTGATTGAAGTCCTGCTGCTGTAATTGTTGGATTAACACTTCCTGTAAACCCTGTTAAATTAGTTTCTGATGTTAAGCTATTACCAGATAAAGAATATTCACTTTCAAGTATATTCCAAAGATTATCACTCCAACCAATTATTTCTTCTGTTACTTGGTTAGCTCCCCTATTCCATCCTGACTGACGTACTCCAGAAGCAGTTTCATCGCCTATTTGAGCAGTTAGCCCTATACCTGTAAGTGTGTGAGTAGAAGACCCAGTCTCAGTAGAATCTCCTATTGAAGATGTGATTGCATTACCTGTAGCATCGGCATTTGCTACACCTGTAGCTACAGCAGTTCCGTCTGCTGATGTTGCGGATACTCCAGTAGGAGCAATAGCAGAAGCGCCTGAAGTGGCTACTGAACCTACTGCTGATGTTGCACCAGAGCCAGATAATCCATTACTTGTTGTTAAAATAAAGTCGCCATTGTTCCATGACGAAGCGTCCCATCCTAATGGGATTGATGTGCCTACACCTCTATTCCATCCAGTAAGTAATTGATTGTCAACAATCGTTGGATTAGGCATTGTGCCTAATGTTGACGTTATTGCATTACCAGTGGTTGCATACTCACTTGCTTGAGCAGCTTGTCCTATACTAGATGTAAGTTGATTACCTGTAACCCCAAAAATATTTGTGGTTATTGTCGATACAGAACCAACTGTTGAAGTGAGACCATTACCTGTAGCGGTAACGGGTGCGAAGGTATTCCATGCACCCGAATTCCAGGTCTGTCGGCCCCATCCTTGGATAGTGGCCATAATTTATCTCCTATGCGATCCTTAGAATTGCTGCTGTCGCCTCTGCTGCAGGGAACGTAATTGTAAATGTTCCTGAAGTAGAAGTTTTAACTGCACCGAAATCCAGTACACAAACAGATGCATTGGTTGTCAAACCAGATACAGTTGAACTATTATAAATTACAGCAGCTTGTGCTGAAATAGTTGCACTTGTAAATGAAATGTCAGAAAAATCACAAACAGCCGCATCACCAGATAAAGTAGGTGTTACAGATGTCAGTGCTCCTCCGCCTTCAGAGTAAGTACCAGATGCTCCAACTTCATCAGTTTGTTGAAAAGCAGTTGTTGATTTGCTTAAAGTCGCTTCGTTGTCGTATAATGCTAGTTTAAAAGCGTTCCCTGTCGTTGCCGTAAAATTGTGTAGGCCTTTCAGGATCTCCACTTTAAAACTGTTACATACAGCTTGAGTAATTGCCATAATAATCTCCTATGGGTTCCTTGATTCGAGAGGGATACGAATAACGCCGTCCCGAAATTCGTCTCTACGATCACGCCCCATCTCATATGTGGCAAGTGCTTGTACAGACTGATTATACATTTTATCGTAGTATTGTATCATATCTGCTGGACCTTTCAAGTATCCAAGTGCTTCTAAAATACAACCATACAATAGCACGTTTGGTGCATTCTGACTTAACCAAGTTGATGTATTTGAACTTGTTAAACCAGGAGGCTTATACGTGTATGCGAGCTGCACAGTTAATGCAGCATTCGGGGTTGGCGCTAGATAATGTGTATCTTGGTCCCACATTGCATAATACTTAGGCGTTGCGGCACCAGCAGATGTATTATCTACTGCGTATTCATTCATAAAGGAAATATCTTTTTGTATCAAGAAAGTTCTGTCATCATTACCATCTATTATTTGAACAAATCTAGTAGCTTCCCAATCTCCAGGTAAAGGTAGGTACGGGTTATTTACTGTTAATGTTGCTGTATCATATTTTCTATAATAATTTAAATCTACTGTTCTTCTTACCTTATCTTCAATAGATTCAATAAAAGGTTGAATAATAGTATTTGAAAGCACAGTTGTGCTTGTTTCTGTGTAATTTCTTACGTTATCTGTTAAATCGGAATAATCGGTCATGACGCGCTCACTGTAACATTACCTACGTTAGAATTCAACAGTGTAGGTTTATTTGGTTGTTGCACACTTAAAGGCATCATGCTTTTTTGTGTAGAGGCATAAGCTACCCCGTTTGCATAATAATTTGTAACTGGCATATCAAGGGTTTGAAATTGATTAACTGTCAATCCAAATCCTTCTCCATCATAAGCAGCATCTCCAGTTGTTGGTTTAACTACTGTTCTTCCAGCATTCACAGGACCTGTAGCGCCACCGACAAAAGCTCTTGAATCTTTTCTTTGTGCTCTAGCGTGTTTTAAAGATTGTGGATCTGTAACAATTGGTAATGGTTCTAGTTGAGGATGTTTTGGTTCATACTCACTCGTGTGTACCCACGCGCCTGTCCATTCTTGAACCATTTCATTGTAAGGAAACGCCATACCAGATCTATCTGATATACGTTTTGCAAATTTACCAGATGCATACTTTCCCATTACACACTCGGTAAATAAACTTTAGGTGTTAAAAATAAACTTGTTCTTTCACCGTCTTGAGCGGCTGCTCGTTGAAACTCATCTTCATAAATTTGTTTTAACATTTGAATTCTATCTGGTGATTTCTTCATAGCTATGTAATAAGCTAATCCAGCAGTTAAACATGGAAGAAATCGAAAAGGAATCTCAGCATTATTTGTGTAAGCGCCCGAGTCCTTCATCCGAACAAGAGCATAATATACTAGAGTGTACGTTGTATCGGCTGCAGGATATAGAAATAGCGTTGGGTTTATCGTACGCTCAAAGTAGTATTGACTTGGTCGTCCGCTGGTTGTTTTAACTGTATAATTTAAATATGTAGAACGACTTATTGATGTCGTTGAAAATTCATTGTTACTCGAATCACGGATCACGACATCAGTAATATCTATTATTTGTTGAGAACTATTAGCATGAGAACCAAATAGATCTGTACCTGTCAAAGAAGTTGTAGTTGCAGCTAAAGCTTTTTCTTGTTTTTGTATAGTCCAAAGGTTCAATCCTCTATTAGCCCATTCAGCTAATAAAAGATTAAGAGAACGACGTGCGGTTTTTAAGTCGTATCCACTACGTACTTGTAAACCGCAACGTTCAAAAGCTTCTTCTGCCACATCATCAATAGAGAGGTCAAAATTTGCTGTAGAAGAATAAGTTGGCATCTATTTCTTTTTACCTGCTGCTTTTCTTCTTATTCCTTTACCTAATGCTCCAAGTCCTTTTTTTCCTTTTGACTTCATTTTAGGACCCATGTCCATTGATTTTCCTTTAGGTTTTCTTTTTGCTAGAAGTGATTTAATTCTACCAGTAAGACTCATATCTTTTCCAGCAACATTACCACTACCTTGTTTCATTCTACCGATTATAGTAGCCGTTGCTTTACCTTTACCAGCTAATCTTTTCGCTGCAGCACTTCTGCCTGTAGGCATTTTTTCATCTCTAGCTCTTTTTAAATCATCTAAATTAATTCTGCCAGATGGTTTTCTAGATCTTGCTTTAGCAAGAGCTCCACCTTTAGCCATTTTTTTCTTAGGACCCATCATGCCACCGCCCATCATTTTAGCAGTTTTCTTTTTAGGACCCATCATGCCACCGCCCATTTTTTTTACTGGACCGCCTCTAGCCATTTTCTTTTTTGGACCCATCATTCCGCCGCCCATGCGTCTTACAGCTTTTTTCTTCATGTTAACCTCCGAATATTCGTTTATAAGTTTTTCGTCTAGATACCACGACGTCTCGATAATATCCCTTTGGCCACTTACTGTAATAACCAGCCTTGTGTAATTTATCAGAAGCTTCTTCTAATAGCGAGAACTTTTGTATTAACAGCATGGAATAATTGTATCCCTCTTCTTCTGGCATTTTGTTTCCTGAAGGAGATACTAGAAATTCCTGTTCTTCTACATTAGCGGGGTTATCAGGGTGAAATCCCATAAAAAACAAATCTTTTGAGTTATACCAATCATTATACTCGTCTATGACGTCTTGAAAATCATCAGTAGAATAATTAAAATAAGGGTCACAAAATATAAGTAAATCGTATCCTTCTTTACCACCTACCACATCATTAAATTTTATATTATCTAAATGACTATTTAATTGTGATTTATACCATTTGTTTTTTGGTTTAACTTCAACAAGGACATTTTTTTCTTTCCAAGATTTTTTTGCAAAAGGACATGCAGGCATACCACCTAAATGTTTATTTGGAACTTCTAAAAAAAGTTCTGACCACTTACGTACGTCTTGTACTATTTTTTCTTTAAAAGACACCTTTAAAATTAAAGCCTCTAAGGGCTGCTCCTGCTCTTCTTTCTTTTGAGATAAGACCTCCGTTTGCTGCAAACGTTTTCACATTTGTAGGCTTACCACCTGGATTACCCGCAGCTCTTTTTCTGCTGACAGCACTCGCCTTTTGCGACTTTGTCATCCGTGTGGCTTTTGCAAGTGGAACGCATTTCGGGTATTTTCTTTTGCTTCCCTTTGACCTTCCACAAGGTTGATATTTTCCGTTCTTCTTCGGAGCTCCAATATCGACCCACTTCTCTTTGACCCATGCTCTTAATCCTTTCTCTGCCATTAACTGTATTTAGTTTTTTTTCTTTTATTTTCTGCAACTGCTCCGCACCCGCGCGCGATGCCACCTTTATTAAATTTAGAAACTGCTTTTCTTTGTTGTGAAAGTTTGTTTGATTCAATCATTCCTCCAGCAGCTTTTTTATTTTTCTTTTTTCCGCCCTCAACTGTTTTGCCAGAACAAATTGAACTTGCATACATGTTAGCATAAGCAGACGGATAAACTTTAAATTTTCTTTTCGCAG
>WLWF01002734.1_pt1 | contig 12332 bp, 13 predicted proteins | sample 6718331 | NCBI WGS metagenome assembly WLWF01 (sample SAMN12718692, study PRJNA515312) | sponge metagenome | isolation source: marine sponge | host: Mycale hentscheli | place: New Zealand: South Island, Marlborough, Capsize Point | collected 2003-05-01
ATACTTGTGTCTATAGTAGTGGGAGAAGAAGACACCTTCATCTTAATCGTTGCCATTTTGTAATGGTTTCTACTTTTCAGCAACAATCCATATCTCTAACTGGTCCTCCACCTACGAAAGATGAGGTTTGTCCACTTACGAAAGAGGAGGTTTGTCCACTTACGAAAGAGGAGGTTTGTCCACTTACGAAAGAGGAGGTTTGTCCTAAAACTCAGATGGTAGATATCATGCGAGCTAGACCGTGGGCAGACGTCGTCCCTCCAAAGGAACCGACTAGGTATCCACTACTTTAGAGACGGTTTAAGAACGGGTTCCGAGAGAGAGAGAGAGAGAGAGATGGATTTTTTTTCGGGTTTTTTAAAAACCGGGTGGAATTTAAATTGATGGTCTAGTTTATCAAAGGAAATGGGATTTAAGAAGGGTCAGTCCAAGACAAAAAACCAAACAAATAATAAGCAGAGCGGGGTGAGTGTTTCTAAAGATGGTCAGTTGTGTGATACGACTAATGCTTCATATAACGGGACGATACCTAACTGTTTAAGCATGGATCAGGTTCAGCAAATTTGGTCAGAAATGAATGGTAATAACCTCAAAACCCATGCTAAATATATAGCAGCGGGAGAAGGATGTAACCCTCCGTCCTGGAAAAGTAATTGTGGTACCACAGGATGTATGACAGGAGGCAGTGACGTGCTTGGTCCTTGGCAGATTAGTGAAGGAACATGGGCTACTAATCCAACTTGTGGTCCCAACGCAGTAGGATGTAAGGGTAATGATCCTATGAATGACCCTTGTTGCCAAGCCAAAATAGCCAAATGTATTATTCAAAACGTTTGTTCTGGTACAGACCAATATAATCCACGGGGAGAGTTTGTAAACTTTGGGAATGTCAATCCCCAAAATCCAAGTTCGTCTAACCCAACTTTTTGTACAAGCCAATGGACAGGTCAGCAAGAAACACAAAACCCAAAATATTATCTAGATAAGGGTATAAACTGGCCCGACAATTAAAAATTGAACCACCCCACCCAGCCACTCCCTGACCTAAACCCACCATGTTTAGCCTCGCGAACTTTTACCAGCTAGTTGGAGCCGGCGTCATCACCCTGGTCTCAGTAATCGTCATTTTTGACCCGACCCGTCTGTTTCCGGTCCTTTTCCAGGGCGGTCTCCGCCTCCGGTCTAACCCATGTCGCAAGGGTCGGCGTCAAGGGGATCTAGTAGCCCTCCAGGGTGACCCCCACTATCAGAGTTGGTTTGACCGTCTCCGTTCCAACCTAGAAGGCAGTCTATTTGGCAGCCAACCCATCAGTGTCGAAGAGATCCGCGTGGATGATGTCGACATGTTTGGCTCTCGTTTCGGCTTTGGCAAGTTTCAGGTCGTCACCAAGCCCTTTATTCCAGGTATTGTCTTTCATCGTAGTCCTAGTGTTTGTGTCTTGTATCTAGTCCAGTCTGAAGGGGCCTTGTATGGTCTCTTGACCCTCCAGGCCCGGGTCCCTTCGGGCTATCGGTATTTGCCCGAGCTGTTGGCCGGTATGCTAGATGCCGAAACGGGCAATTGTCATCTAGTGGCCGCCAAGGAAGTGGAGGAGGAGGCCGGTCTCCGGATTGATCCGACCCGTCTAGTGGACCTAGGAGAGGCCGAGGCCTTTCACCGCGGCCGAACCGAACACCTCTGTGCCACGGATCCGGCGGCCTGGGACTGGTATGAGCGGGCCGATCCCGTCAAGACCCACCAAGGCTACTTTAATAGTCCCGGTGGCTCCTCGGAGAGTACTCGCTTCTACCTCTACCAGGAGGACCTAGGCAAGGCCGAGTTCCAGGCCCTAGTGAAACGACTAGAAACCGAAGAGCACGGAGTGGTCCAAGAGGGAGAGCGGATCCGTCTGATGCTTGTCCCGATTGACCACCTCTTGGATGTCGCCCCGGACATGAAGGTGGGCCACGCCCTAGCCTTGCGGGAGCGGTATCTCCGCCGTTTCAGTGAGGTCTAGAAGGTGAGACGGTCCAAGAGAAAACCCCAGAGAAACCCCAGAATAAAATATAAATGATAAAAATAAAAATAAAAAAAACCTAATTTATTTATTTTTTTTATTTTCACTTTTACCATGTACCAATTCACTTTTTAGTGAAAACAACCTAAGAGTCCATAAACTGGAACTAGGAGGTTGGTTTTGTCATGTTTAAAATTTAAGAAACGGGTGTGATTTATTTTGTAAGACAAGACTATAACATGATTAATCATAAACAACAATCTAATAAACCCACTATACCCAATGGACATGCTAGGGAGCGTGGAACGGCAGGTTACTATTCTATCTGTGCTTCAAATCTAATAAATTGGACAACCGACTATTGTACAGAAAATGGAAATGGAAAAACTTATACAATAACATCGGGAAACACCTGTAACAATATAGCAATAAACGAATTTAACTTGAGAGATCCCATTACTGATATAACATATAGTAGAATAGTACGTAATGAAACCCCATACGATACTTGCACAACTGATGGCTTTCGTGATTTACAACCTGGGGATAAATTTGCTATTTGCCCTAAAGACCCTGAATTTACGGATGAAACACTTTTAAATACAAAAAACCTTTGGAAGATGGGCGTTAGTAAACATAATACTTGTCATAATATTTTAGAAAACAAAGATGCAGAATTAATTTTTCAGAAAGACGAAACGGATAAGGACGATCTAATATGTGGTATATTACAAGGAAATAATAGTTTTAATGATTTTGTTAAAAATAGAAATGGGGAGCAGAGGGAGATAATTTGTGGCGAGGATATTCGTGGAATAGAAGAGGGTAATAATGACCAAACACATTGTTATTGTTTTAAAAAAAGTGATGTTGACACAACACATAACGTAATTAATACTAGTTTAAACAATGTTAAGAGAGAATACACAATATACAATATAGCGGCCCAGATTGGTTAAACCTATGAGAAAATATAAAAAATAAAAAATAAAAAAACCTAATTTTTTTTACTTTTTATCACGTTTATCATTTACCTTTTGGTGAAAACAACCTAACAGGCCTTAAACTGGAAAATCTCCCCCGGTTCCATTTCCAGGTTAGGCACCGGCCCCGACTGAAAGGCCGAGACATCCAGAGTTTCCAGAAAGCCTCCCAAGTCATAGGGCTTTTGGCTTTCCAAGACATCTAGGTCCACCTGATTGACCCAGGTGGCGTAGCCAAAGACCCGTTTCAGCTCACCTAGGACCTGGGCGGACCAGCTCTCAATGTCTTCTGGGGGTTCCATGCTGTAGATCTCATTGTAGATGTCAATCAGGTGGCAGACGATTTCTAGTTGTGACCTGGTCGTCTCCACACTGAGACACTGGGCCAACTGTTGGGTCTGGTAAGGAAGCCTATCGCCCGAGTTAGCTTCCTGGACGGTCAAGTCCTGATATTGAAAGGCCAGTTGCTCCATTGCCTTGCCAATGACGTCGCCACCAGACTCCCGCCACTGTTTCAGGACAAAGCTGGCTTCGGACAGGAGCATTTCGTCGTGGAATTGGTCTGCTTCTTGGTCAGAGTCGGACAACTCGGATTCCACATCGGATTCCACATCGGATTCCATCTCCATCTCTTCTAGTTCTCTCAAGGCCTCCTCCTCTTCTTCCCTTTCGCGTTGGGTGGGCAAGCCGACTAGGCGATAGGACCGTTGGCGGCGGCGGGTTCCTCGGAGGTTATGGCGGACTCCGTAGTTTCTGGCCTCGCCCCCGAACAGGGCCATGCGGCAGAGGGGGCACTTACTGCCTTCCTTTTGGGTAATTTCGCCGTAACAACCCTGGCAGAGACCGTGTCCACAGCCTAGTAGTCTCAGACTCTTGTCTTCTAGGCAGACGGGACAGGAGGTTTCGGTGGGTTTCTCGGTCTTTTTCTGGTTCTTTTTCTGGGAATTTTTCAGGTTGTGTTTGGGGCTAGTTGGCTGGTCTTCTTGCCAGGACTGGTTGATTTCAGTCAGGAGATCGTGCTTGCGTTTCCTAGTAGGGGTCGGTGCCGGTTGTTTCTGCTTCTGCTGCTTGTGCTTCTGCTTTAGGTGCGACTGTCCATTACAGCTGCCACATTCCATCAGACAATCGGCTCGGTAACTGTGACGAGTGTGACAGCCACGGCAGTAACGCTGGGTCTTGTTGCCTTTGGGGTTGCTCTGGGTGTTCATCGCTAGTTGACTTGTGTTTTACCGGTAGTGAGGGAGGTTGTCGGGTGTCAATTTTTTAGCCGGCAACTAGGTCTAGTGGTCATCCCGGAAAAAGGGATCCTGTTGGAACCAGGAGCCAAAGTCCTCGTCAAAGCCAAATCCCCGGAAAGGATCCGGCAGACCAGGCCAGTCCCTCAGTTCTCTCATCTTATCCCGAGAGCTAGAGGACCTCTGTCTAGCCCCGGCCTTGGCTAGACGGGTTTCAACTTGGTTTTTAATCCGTGACCTAGACCTAGACCCTGGCCTCGTAAATAAGTTGTCTAGTTCTGGGGCCTGGAGGTGTCTGGTGTAGCTATCCCGTTGCGTAGGCTGGGACCTTTCCCGGTATAGTTTTCCCTTCCGCTTTCCATTCTGGTCTTGGGCCTGGTATTTTTCGGTTGTCGTCACGACCTTTCCATCGGGTCCTTGTCGGCTAATACTCTGGTAGCTTTGGACTGTATGATAACTGTGGGGCATTTCTTTTTAACCTTAAGGGTGATTTTAAATCAGAAAATAACAAAATAATAAAATAATAAAATAATAAAATAATAAAATAATAAAATAACAAAATTGATCCGATTTCCGTTTCTGAAAGCCGTCTTAGTAAAGACCATGGTGTCTCACAGTGATTTATTAGATGATATCGCTCTATTAATACTAGAACCCCTATCCCATCCCAAGGGTCGTCTAAAGGGTCGGCGACTCGCCACCCTTTCCTTACGTCTGGGAGTGTTGTTGGAAAAACTATCCCAATTGGAGCCTAGTTTTCAGTCCGAAGACTACTTTTCCCAAATGGGAAATCAAGAGTGGTTGGCAGTCCTTCAGACACTCGTGAACCGTTTCCCAAACAGTTCCATAACTATTCCGGTTCCGGGTCTAGAAGTCCCATCACAAGTCCCATCACAAGTCCCATCACAAGTCCCATCACACCGTGCCATAATCGCCTCAAACCATGAGATCCGACTACGGGAAATGGTCACTGGTCTAGCCTTTAATCCTTTTAGTGAGACTATGTTAGAAAGTATGCGCCTCGCTCAGGGGGGTGATCCCTTGGCCTTATATGGGGAGATACTCTATTTGTTTGACGGTTCCCGATATCGGGAACCGCTTTGGCGGCCTTGTCGGGCCTGTCAATATAGTCTACGACCTTCTTATTTGGACTGTGTCATTAAATATCTGGATGGAAGGTCAGAAGCCAAATCAATTACCGTCACCTATCCTGATATCTTGTCAAATATTATTCAACTATATAGAGGACGAGATCAGAAACATATTACTCGTTATCTAGATCTGGCCCTAAAAAAAGGTATAGAACGGGGTCAGTTAACTAGAGGACCTTTGGATTGTTATAGTCTAGCGGAGGGCTTTACCCCTTTCCCGAAGACTCCGAGACCGGATTGTCGGCTTTGTTGTCGCCGTTTTCACTTAGGGGATTTAACTAGTCATGTCAGTCTGGTCAGTCAGGTCAGTCAAGAGGAGAAGGGACTCACATCTTCCCCTACGCAGTTGGAAGCCAGTTAGCTGGACGGTTGCCCACTGGGGTGCTTTATATTTTTGTGGTGCCCGATATAATCCAAGTCTGTCGGGATCGGTAAAATCAACTCTAGTTAGGTTATGGTGACATCTAGATTTCCAGATATTGTCTAGGTCTTTGTCTTGGAGATATTGATGATAGGCTATGGGATCTGGTAGGTGGTGACCAATCTGGATACTTTGGCTCGGGAACTGGAGAAATAGTTGTTGTAGTTGGATTTCTAACTGACGGACCTGTTGGGCTAGAGTGTCTGAGACTAGTCCACAGGTCCAAGTTTGACGGCGTCTATGCCAGTAACCGTTTCTAATTTCAACTCTAGCTTTGGCCTGGAGAGTTTGACCGGGCTGAAAGGTCCAAACGTCATCTTTAATGAGTATCATTATCGTCCTTAAGATGACATCTAGTTTTATCTTTTTTTTCAAATTTTAATTTCAACTAAGTAAATTATATTCTGTTAGGAAAATAAAGTATAAACCTAGAAATCAACTTGGTTAAAATATTTTATCTAGTTAGTATATAATGACTGTAGAAGACATTTATATGTATCTAAAATACCAAAAATATAAAACAAAGTATCTAGATTTACGAGGAGGTCAAGTAGAAGGAGAACTCCAAGAAGATGCCCGTGAAACATTTGGGTTGTTAATTAACCGACTAAAACCTCATTTTGAGGCGTTGATCAACACAAAGGAACCACTAAACAAGCAACTGGATACTTTAGTAATGGAGTCTATTTTAGACGAATTAGAATCTTATAGTCAAGATTATTATCATATCCATTTTGACCAAGATGATTTTAAAACAAAACTAGATGTCGACGTTCTTCCCCAACCAGGAGATATTAAAAGTGAGATATTTTTAAAAATGGCAAAGTGTGACAATATCTATAAAAAGTGTCCGATAACACCAGAAGATTTGGTTAAAGTCAATGATTTACTTACTAATCAAGAGATATTACCAGACGTTGGTCAATCTAACCTTTTTTTCATTATTATAGATAAATTTTTAAAATTTATCTATGATCTATTAGTTAACCCTGCAGCAGACAAAAACCAAAACCAAAACCAAAATGAAAAGTTAGTGCAGTCTAACAATGATTGTCTTGATGAGGATGAGGATGAGTATGACTAATGATAATTTTATTTAACTAGATAAATAAAATTATCATTGTCAAATATAAGGATAAAAATAATCAAATGGAGTTAGAACCCATAAATAAGCAAGTGCATGTAACCAATCGGTTTCGGCAGTTAATAGCCATAGATAAGATTCGTTATTATAAAATATTAGAAATACTTCAGTATACAGTTCTTTATTGTTTCCTAGGATTTTTCTTTGCGATTGTTACCAATAGGATATCTCATCAGTTATTTACACCATTTGATGAAACCAAAGAGGGAAGTAATTATGAGGATATTTTATATTTATTACTAGAGGTGACTGTCCAAATTTGTTTTATAAGTATCTGTATTTTCTATATTATTAAGATAGTTAAAATTATCCCTCTGTTTTTTAAACACGATCATATTTTTAAACCCTATACCACTACGGCTTATGCGGGAGGTATTGCCCTCTCCTTTATGTTTTTAAAGATGCAACCCTATTTAAGCGATAAACTAGAATTTATTATGCACTGTATCATGAAAAAAACCGGAACTAGGACCTAACACTATTTAAATTAAATCTACTCTGATGCACCTTACTTCTCGCTTAACTCCATACGGTGACAGGATCTACCTAACAAACAATACTCACAATCTGGATGGTTGTAGGGGTGGTGACGGTATTCCCATGAGCGGCTGCAGCCAATCGCAACAATTTTCCTGGATTCTGTTCCCTGGTAGGTGCCATTTAGGTCATGTTGATAAAACTGAGGAACCTGAAGGTGTCTACCTGGAACACATTTAAGACAATAACAGGGACACTGACAAAGTCGCCAGGTTAATTGGCAGTGTCCGCAGCGTTTCGGTTCCGCGAAGCGTCTTTTGGTTTTCCGTCCCTTTCCGTGAAGTAGGCTACTTAACCGGGTCAGGGCTTCTTGGTAGGTCTCACCTCTCTTGCTAACCCCATCACCCTCATCCGTTATCTGGTTCACTTCCTGGATGGTAAAGGGTTGATGACAGGGGCAAAAGTAGTTGTCGGTCTGGTGTTGACATCTCTTTCCAGTGGTATTGGCGACAGCGAGACATTTCTGTCGCGAATGACCCTTTTCCTTTTCTAGACCGAGAAATCCAAGAATTTCCCAGGCCGCCGTTTCTGGTAGGACATTGGAGAGCGGGAGGACATCGGACGTCATTTGGGTCTAGTTGTTTTTCCACCCCTATTCCCACTCCGTTTCTCTCTCAATTTTTATCTTAGTAGGGAAGTAGGAAATAGATGAACTCTAGTAGCCGTCCTGATATCGTCTTGTTAATAGCGGATGACCTAAACCTTAGTGTCATGGAAAAATCTAGTTGTCCGCACCTTCGGGCCTTAGCCGCCCGTGGTTTATCTTATCGTCAGGCTTATAACTATGGAGGTGAGACCGGTGCGGTTTGTCAAAGTAGTCGTCTTCAAATGTTATATGGTCAACCCTGGGATCGTCTAGGTCAGGCCGGAGAACCTTTCCCGGTACGCTTACAACAGGCCGGCTACCGAACCTTTGCGACTGGTAAATGGCATTCTGGGACGGGTTTATTTCACCGTTGTTTTCAGGACTGGGATCAGATCTTTTTTGGGGGCATGATGTCTCGGAAATCAACTATTAGTCGTCCCTCCCCCCATAAATCTCATCAACTACAAGATAATTATCCAGGTGGTCTGTTTAGTCAATGTCTCTCTGATTATCTTTCCAGTCGGCGTCCGGATGACCCTCCCACCCTGGCCTATCTAGGTTTTACGGAGCCTCACGATCCCCTTAGAATGGTTGATGGTTATCAGGATCGTAATCGGCCTAGTTTACCGGATAATTTTCTTCCCGATCATCCGTTTCGGTTTGGCTATCGGAAACATCGGGATGAAAAGTTAATGAGCCGTCCTCTTAATAAGGAAAAGCTCCTAAAACGTCTCGGGAAATATATGTCCATGGTGTCTTACCTAGATAGTTGTGTTGGGGATATTATCGGATCTCTTGTTAGACCTACGGTGGTGATTTTTACGACGGATAATGGAATCTGCCTAGGTTCCCACGGTCTCTTGGGAAAACAAAATCTCTATCAGGAGAGTATCCACGTTCCCTTAAGCATTACCGGTTTTAATTTGACTAGTAACCTATTAGCCAATAGTCAGTCTAAGACGGATACATTAGTGTATCTGCATGACTTATATGCGGCTATTTTAGATTTGGGGGGAGTGGCTAATCCAGGTCCGGACTATCTACTCCAGATGGGTCCGGAGCCTTCTCCTGTTCGGGACCATTTAACCTTTCGGTTTCGTAATGACATCAGGGCACGTCTTCAAGATGGGAAAAAAGTCATTACTTATTTAAAAATCGGGAAACGTCAGGTTTTTTCTCTTTCCCATAATCATAACGAGTATGACGAAGTGTCCGAAGTGCCAAGTGAAATCTAGTTGCCAAAAATGCCGAAGTGGCCAAAAGTCTAGAGATGCGAGTCGGAGATTTGGTTTTAGACCAAGACCAAGACCAAGACCAACCGCAAGACCAAGACCAACCGCAAGACCAACCGCAAGACCAAGACCAAGACCAAGTCCCAACGCCTATGTCAGACCAGCCGCCTATGCTAATCCATATGCCTATGCTAATCCCTATTATGCTAATCCCTATTATGCCGCAGAAGACGAAGAGAATGACCGAAATACTAGATCTATTTTAGAAGAGATAGATCAGATGGTTAACCAGATTGGAACTAATCTGGGAAATCAGACAGGAACTAATCTGGGAAATCAGACAGGAACTAATCTGGGAAATCAGACAGGAACTAATCTGGGAAATCAGACCGATACCCTAGCTACTACCACTATTGCTTCTCCTGACCTAAAACTAGGTCAGATTAATAGCCAAATTAGCTCTACTGGTCCGGCAACTATTTCCGATCTTTACCTAGCTTTACAAACCACAAATAACGAGATAGGTCAGGTTTTAAAGAGTTTTAAACAGGCCCTAAAATCATCCAAAAATACGGATCAGACTAATGAAACCATTGTTCGTTTTATGGAACAATTTTATGCTTTACGTGATCTCCTACATGATCATTTGAAAATTTATAAGGATTAGAGAAGATTTTTAGAAAATCTTCAGCAAAACGGTGGAGCCCGTTGGGCTCGGGATGGGGTTAGGTTTGGGTTAGGTTTGGGTTAGGTTTGGGTTAGGTTTGGGTTAGGTTTGGGTTAGGGTTGGGTTAGGTTTGGGTTAGGTTTGGGTTAGGTTTTTTATGTCTTTTGTTTCTCATCATCATCTCTCTGTTATCAGGTCTAATGTCCAAATCTGATAACTAGAAATCGTCTACATATGATGTTTTTCTGACGACCCAGGGTTATTATCATGTCTGACATCCATCCGATAACCCTCCTATGACCCAGGCGGTTCTTTCTCCGCCTATTTCCCTATAGTTGTCTTGTGGTTATATCGTGACAATTCCGGGATAATTCCGGGAGGGTAATGGGGCTGGTTATGTGATGGATGTCGGACGGGATAATAACCTTGCGTCGTCGGTCATGATGGTATGAGACGAAGTAGGGTTATTGGATTTTGACATAAAAGATGATAAAAACACGATTAAAACCACTCCACAACCCATCCCCCATCCCCCATCACCCACAACCCATCCCCCATCACCCATCACCCATCCCCCATCACCCATCCCCCATCACCCATCCCCCATCACCCCATCACCCATCCCGAGCCCACAGGGCTCCACCGTTTTGCCGAAGATTTTATGAAAATCTTCAGTGGACCCCAAGTAATTCCACCTCAAAAATAAGAGTCGCATTAGGAGGAATGACACCTCCAGCCCCAGTGGCGCCGTAAGCTAGACCGGGTGGTATGGTAAGACGACAGGTTTCTCCAACCTTCATGGTCATGACACCTTGGTCCCATCCCTTAATGACCCGACCCAGTCCTATTAGAAATTGAAAAGGCTGACCTCTCTGTCGGCTGGAGTCAAAGACCGTTCCATTGTCTAATCTGCCTACGTAGTGGACTGAAACCGTCCTTCCATGGGTAGGCTGGGCTCCATTTCCCTGGGTTAAGATTTCCTTGGTTACTCGTCTCATCCTTTGTATAATAAAGACCAGTATTTTTAAAAATAAAAACAAACCTAATCTAATGTCAAAAGCTTATTGTCCAGTTAGCCTTTTCATCGCCTACTTTCATATAAAATCCTAACAAATCCGTAGATCCCCGGATGGTCATAGGACTAGTTATCGGATGGATGTCGGACGGGATAACAACCTTGGGTCGTCGGTCAAGGTGGTATGAGACGAAGTAGTATTATTGGTTTTTGACATTAGACCTGATAACAGAGAGTGATGACAAACTTTTAGACAAAACTAGAATTATAATTTCCTAGATTATATTTTCTTTTCTAGAATTATATTTTCTTTTCTATTTTCTATTTTCTTTTCTATTTTCTATTTCTTTGTCTAGTTTTCTGTTTTTCAAGAATAATATTTTTCTAGAATTATATTTTCTTTTCTATTTTCTATTTCTTTGTCTAGTTTTCTGTTTTTCTAGAATTATATTTTTCTAGAATTATATTTTCGTTCTAGTTTCTCTGTTTGTCATCACTCTCTGTTATCATGTCTAATGTCAAAAACCAATAACCATCTTCGTCTCATACCACCTTGACCGACGACCCAAGGTTGTTATCCCGTCCGACATCCATCCGATAACTAGTCCTATGATAGTCGGCGCGACCTTCGGATGTTATTCCCGATAACTTCCATATAAACACTTAGTAATATCCTATCCCCCAACAGTAATGATTTAGGTAAACGGATAAAATTAAACAAATCCTTATAACCCACACCCACCACACCCACCACACCCACCACACCCACCACCCTTCCCAATCCCGAGCCCAAAGGGCTCCCCCATTTTGCCGTAGATTTTCTGAAAATCTACAGATAAGATAACATCCGTAAACGGTTTAATCATTCCTTCTACTCCTTGCCAACCATAAGCTAGACCGGAGGGAATATACAAACGAGCCCTTTCCCCAAGATGACATTTTAGGATTCCCTTATTTAAACCCTTCATGACATTTGGGTCCCCGACCCGAAAGGTATAGGGTCGCCGACTCCAATCCAAACTCATTCCATCAAGTCCTTTAGTGATGTAGGTGATGGTTACTTTATCTCCACAACGGGGTCTCCTACCGTAACCTGGTTCTAGGGTTTCATGTTGTAGAGTGACACGGTCCCACCAATCTAAGAGACCTCCTTTATTATGACGGATTTCCCATTTGAGTTGTTGCTTTTTCCATTTTTTTTGACAGACCTGGTTGATCTCTGGACAACACTTCCGACCCATTACAGGATTAGGTTGGGGATAATGTTCCTCATCCCCACAACATTGGGAGTCATAGTCTTGTTGATAGATATCTACTAAGTCTTCTAGGGTATCACAGAGACAGGTAGTGAGATCTTGACAGGA
>WLWF01002737.1_pt1 | contig 12326 bp, 25 predicted proteins | sample 6718331 | NCBI WGS metagenome assembly WLWF01 (sample SAMN12718692, study PRJNA515312) | sponge metagenome | isolation source: marine sponge | host: Mycale hentscheli | place: New Zealand: South Island, Marlborough, Capsize Point | collected 2003-05-01
AACCAAGTTAAATGGACTACTAGAACTGGTGATATTCTTAATATTAGTGGTGGTTCACGAGCATGGGCAAAGTACAGAGGAGAAATGACAGAAGATTTAAACCTTGTTAATAAACTTTATGTAGATAATGCTATTAAAGATAGTCATGTAAATTCTAATAGTGCACCTGCTTTACACACAATATCAAGTGCTGGTAACACAATGAAATATGTATCAAAAGGGTCTTTAACCACTGGGCAGTTTAGTGCAGCTAGTACAAGCATGGGGTCAAATAAAACCTTTTACTTTAATAAACTATTTAGCGCATCAGGTGCAACAGTAAACGCTTCAAGCTATCAAGCAACAGACTCAACTATGCTAGAGATTTGGTCTAATGGTGATTTAATTATAAAAACAGGTCTTAAAAATTGGCAACAATCCTCTTATAGTTCAGGTGATAGACAAGCATCAATTAGTGGGTTTAAACCAATTACTTTTAGTGGCAGTAGTTTAAATACTAGTGCTAGTTACGGAATTGTCATCTCAGGATTAAAGAAATAGGGTAGATAAAATATGAAATAAGTAGTATGATAGTATAACTGGGAACATAACCGACTTATCAAACTGCCCCAGCAGACGCATACACGATTGATAAGTTATAACTTTGTATGGAGAAATCAAAATGGCAACAACTACATTTACAGGGCCGGTAGTATCTAAAAACGGCTTTTCATCAGCAGGCGGTTCATTCACAATTAATAGCGAAGTGGTAATCATGGAAAACTTACCTACATCTGACCCTTCTGTCGCAGGACAGCTATGGAATAACGCTGGCGCTTTAGCAGTATCAGCAGGATAATACATTATGTCAATGACATCTTTTATAGGACCTGTCAGATCACATAATGGCTTTATTAGTACTGGTGAGGACAGTGTTGTATCCTTTCCAGGCGGTACGCTTAATCTAACTGTTGAAGGACAATCAGGTAAACAGATTACTATATCTGCAAACGGAGGCATAATCAATCTACCAGCTATTATTAGTTCAGGCGATGATTGTAACTTTGGAATGCAGTATAGCTTTATCGTTTTAGCTGACCTTACTACACCTATTTTATTTAAAACTGGAAGAGTAGCGGATACTTTCTACGGAACAATTAACTATTGTGATGATGCAGGTGGACTAGCAGGATTCTATCATTCACCTGGCACTGCTAATACAATATCAGGTAATGGGGGGTCTACAGGCGGAGAAGCAGGTTCTGTATATGTCTTAACTTGTATTGGTGCAAATGCATGGAGTATCCAAGGGGTAGCAGTATTTCCAACAGATGCAACACCGGCAACACCATTTATAACTAGGACAGCTAGAAAGAAAGCTAAACCTAAACCACCGACTAAAAAATTAGCTGACCCTAATCCAATGGCAAAAGCTAATAAAGGTAAGAAAAGGAAGTGGGCTTAGATGGACGAAGAGCCCAAACCTGTAAGTAATAAAGAGCGCCTTGAGGAATTGAGACGTTGGTTTGAAGCATTAGGAGACTGTGTTTAATGGCAACACCTAAGAAAAAAGGAATGGGAATCAAAACTTCTGTTAAGTCAGGTAATTTTAGAAAGACTAAAACAGGGGCGGGAATGACAAAGAAAGGCGTTGCAGCCTATCGGAAAGCAAACCCAGGTTCTAAACTTAAAACAGCAGTAACAGGAAAAGTAAAGAAAGGTTCTAAAGATGCAAAGAGACGTAAGTCATTTTGTGCAAGGTCTGCAGGACAAATGAAAGACTTCCCTAAAGCTGCAAAAGACCCCAACTCTAGATTACGTCAAGCACGTAGAAGATGGAAATGCTAATAGGAGAAAGTAATGGCAGACGGTAAGAAAAAAAGCAGCCCTGAGAAAAATGTATTTGACAAATACATGAAGGACAATCCATTGTTTAAAGGTGCGGATAAGATTCAAAAACACCTAAAAGACAAACTAGAGAAGAAGGGCAAAAAGAAAGTTAAGAAAATGAAAAAAGGTGGCGCTGTTACAAAACATCGTGGCGACGGCTGTGTTATTAAAGGACGAACTAAAGGCCGCATGGTCTAACTCAAGGAGAATTAAAATGGCAACAGATGATAAAAGGATTAAAGACCCGATGAAATCAGGAAAAGATTTTGGGTCTCCGTTTGATATATTTAAAGCAAAACTAAATAAAGAAACTGTTAAAAATTTAAAACAGCCAACAGGCGGATTAACACGTAAAAGAGGTAAGATGGTTCCAGACCCTAAAGTGAAGATAAATAAGTCAACACTTAAAAGTTTATCAGCTAATAAAACTAAAGCTCAAAAGGATACGGCTAAAGCTAAGAGTAAAGCTAAGACCGCTGCTCCTAAAGCAGGTAAACCTACTAATACTAAAATAGGACCTAATATGAGTAAGGTTAATAAAGCCGCTCCTAAAGCAGGTAAACCTACTAAGACTAATATAGGACCAAACATGGGTAAGGTTAATAAACCTGATACACCACGAGTAAAAAAGAAAGCTAGAAAAGATGGGCCGTCAGGACCTAAGATGACTTCTGTGGGTAGACCAAGTACTGGGCCTAAACCTAGAAACAAAGACCCAAAAGTTAACCTGAAGAAACGCGGACCAAGTGGACCAAGCATGACTGGATTTAAGAAAGGCGGTAGGATTGATGGTTGTGCAACTAGAGGTCTCACAAGGGCTAAAAGGTCTAGATAATGCGTGGCTGCCGAGGAATGGGGATTGTAAATCCTAAGAAGCTTCCTAAAGCAATGAAGAAAGGTGGCAAGGTAAAGAAGAGTGATTGTGGATGCAGTCACTCAAAGACCAAGATGAAGAAAGGCGGAAGTGTTAAAGATGATTGTTACCACAGAGTAAAGTCATCATATAAAGTATTTCCAAGTGCTTACGCATCTGGTGCTATTGCTAAATGTAGGAAGAACAAAGGTAAAAAATAATGGCTGTTAGAAAGACGGCAAAAGGTGCATCACTTAAACGGTGGTTTAAGGAAGAATGGCGGGATGTAAAGACTGGGAAAGCATGTGGTAGAAAGAAGGGCGATGGCCGGAGTACACCATATTGTAGACCGAGTAAACGGGTGTCAAGCAAGACTCCAAAAACATCTGGAGAAATGACAGCTGCACAGAAACGCTCTCGTATAGCGCAAAAGAATAAACTTGGACAACCTGCGGGTAAACCAAGAAGAGTTGCTGCTTTAAGAAGAAAGAAAGCAACAAAGAAAAAATAATGGAGGATAGTAATATGCATGAATTAGTAACAGTAGCCGCACCACTATGGCAATGGGCACTTGGTGTAGTCGTAGCATTATGGGTTTGGGAAACTTATCTCGAAAACGTATGGTACAAATTCAAAAACTGGATTATGAAAAAGTAAGGAGGTTATTATGGAAGTAATAGCAATTTTAGCATTAGTAGGTGGAGTAGGTTATGGTATGGAGCATGATTGGCAAGCAGCAAAAGCTTACAAGTCATACAAAGAATGCCGAGCTGAAAATCCTAAATTTCATAACACAATGACACAATGGAAATATGATCCGTGTAATTTAGCGGCATACCATGTGAAGAAAGTGATGTAATGACGATAGTAACTCTACTGTATTTAAGTGGAGCTATCACAGGTACCGTGGTAGGGGAAGCGTATAAACCTCTATCACTACCTTTAAATAATAATAAAGAATGTACGACATATTCAAAAAAAGTAAAAGAATATAACTTTGAAATAAATGACTATATTGAGAATGAAGTATCAGAGGAAAGATGTAATTGGAAACCACAAAGCAGACAATAGTATCAATTATCGCTTTAGTCACTGCCTTCATTGGTGGGGATTATATGGACACAGTTGAGCCTACAGTACATACGCACGTGATATCAGAAGAATGCACTGTAATTAGAAACATTGAAAAGGAGATGTAATGACTACATCAGGAAAAACAACATTTAATTTAGACCTCAATGAAATAGTAGAAGAAGCTTTTGAAAGATGTGGAGCTGAATTAAGAACAGGATATGACTTAAAGACTGCTAGAAGAAGTTTAAATTTAATGACAGCAGAGTGGGCTAACCGTGGTATTAACCTCTGGACAATTGAAGAAGGTAGTATCCCATTATTAAAAGGTGTGCAGTCATATGACTTACCTGCAGATACTATTGACTTACTTGAACAGGTAATTCGTACAGGTACAGGACAGAATCAAAGTGATTTAAGTATCAGTAGATTATCTACTTCATCATGGGGTTCAATACCTAATAAAAATAGTGAGGGTAGACCTAACCAACTTTGGATAAATAGACAAGAAACTAATCCTATTATTAATCTATATCCAAGACCTGACCAAGACGATGAGTATACTTTCGTATATTGGAAAATGAAAAGATTAGATGATGCAGGTACTGGAATAAATACACAAGATATTCCATTTAGATTTTTACCGTGCATGGTAGCGGGTTTAGCTTATTACTTAAGTTTAAAAATACCAGGCGCAGGAGATAGAACACAGTTTCTAAAAGCGTCTTATGAAGAGCAGTGGACACTTGCTGCAGATGAAGATAGAGAAAAAGCTGATTTAAGAATAGCACCAAGGGCTTACCATATATAATGAGTAGCAAATTTACAGGTGGTAAGCATGCAATAGGTAATTGTGATGTTTGTGGGTTTCAGTTTAAATTAAATAAACTAAGAGACCTATTTATTAGAACTAAAGACTCACACGTTAAAGCATGCGAGGAGTGTTGGAATAGTGACCACCCTCAAAACATGCAAGGTTTATACCCGGTAAATGACCCACAGGCTGTACGTAATCCTAGACCGGATACAAACTTAGAGGTGCAACGAGATTATCAGTGGGGATGGAACCCAGTAGGCTTACATAACCCATTACAGCTAGAAGGATTAGTTGATAATTTAGAAGGCGAAAGTCAAGTAGGAAATGTTACAATAACGATAACTTAGGAGAATTACAATGGCTGAATATAAACAACCAGAAGAAGTAGCTTTACCAAAACCCCAACAAATGCCTAAAAGACAAGGTAAGATTTTTGGGACTGCTGTAGCTAACATCAATAAGGGACCAAACAAACTATCAGGCTACCCTGAAACAGATGTTAAAAGAGATGGTATTGAAACTAGAGGTAACGGTGCAGCAACTAAAGGCACAAAAGCTCGTGGCCCAATGGCATAAGGAATAGTCAATGAACTATACAGAATTAGTAGCAGCAATAGAAAGTTATACAGAGAATAAATATACAAAAGATGATGTAGATAGATTTATTCAAAATGCTGAACAGACAATTTATAACTCTGTGCAGTTACCTGACTTACGTAAAAACGTAATGGGCACTATGACATCTGGTAATAAATATTTTAGTCTGCCAAGTGATTGGCTATCTACCTTTAGTATAGCTATAATTAATGCAGAAAGTGAGTATGTTTATCTGTTAAACAAAGACGTTAACTTTATTAGAGAGGCTTGTCCACAAGTAGGAGTTGTTGGAGAGCCAAAATTCTATGCAATATTTGATGAAGATTCAATGTTATTAGGACCGACACCCAATGCTGATTACATGGCTGAGTTACATTATTACTACTATCCTGAGAGTATTGTCACTGTTGGTAATACTTGGCTTGGCGATAATTTTGATACTGCTTTATTTTATGGATCACTTCTTGAGGCAGCTGCATTTATGAAAGAAGACGCAGATACTGTGGCTCAATACTCAGGTAAGTACCAAGAAGCAATGGCGCTTTTACAGAATTTAGGTGAAGGTAAAAATAGACGAGATGCCTACCGCAGTGGGCAAGAAAGGATACCGGTAAGATAATGAATAATACAGGACAAATGATTCAAGGCACAGACTATAAAGTTATTACTTCGGAAGAAGGAAAAGGTCATACGCCTGAACAAGTAGCGGAGATGGCATTAGCAAAGATAATACATGTTGGAGAAGATGCTGACCCGTTAATACGTGAGCAAGCAAATGCTTACAAAAATAACATTAGACTCGTTCTAGTGCAGTATATGAAAAAGGCAATCAAGTCTAATCATACAACAATCGCGAATAAACTGCGTGAAGCGGGACATTCAGATTTAATTAAACTTTTGGAGATATAGAAATGGCAATTACTCAAGCAATGTGTACGTCATTTAAAGTTGAAATACTGAACGGTATTCACGCTTTTGGTACATCTGTGGTTCGTACAGGAACTGCAGACATTTTTTACCTAGCACTTTATACTGATTCAGCTTCTTTAGATGCATCAACCGTAGGATATGAAACAGGTGGCGAGACAGTAGGAACAGGATATACAGCAGGTGGACAAGAATTATCAGCTGTCGCCCCAACATCATCAGGTACTACAGCTTATTTAGATTTTGCTGATGAAACATGGACAACCGCTACTATTACAGCACGTGGTGCTATGATTTACAACCAATCTCAAGGCAACAAAGCTGTTGCAGTGTTAGACTTTGGTGGTAATAAAACATCAACTGCTGGTGACTTTACAGTAGTATTCCCAACTGCGGATTCTGCAACTGCTATTATTCGTATAGCGTAGTAGGAGCCTAAGATGGCTCGGTTTGAAGGGTGGGGTTCAGGTTATTGGGGTAGAGGCTCGTGGGGGACAGGTGTAGATATAGCTGAACCTACAAGCGTTATTGCTGTTGGTCAAATAGGACGTGCTACAGTAGATGCTAAATCTGTTGCAGTAGTTAGTGGACTGGAAGCAACCGTTATTCTACGTGATGTAATTGTTGAAGCGGATAATAATGCTAACACAGGGTCTGTATTTGCAACTGGACATGTAGGCAATCTCACCATGGTGGGAATAGCAAATGTTTATCCTACAGGAGTGTTTGGTACAGGACAGTTAGGCGAAGCAGAAAGTGAAACTGTTAACTTAGTACCTGTCACTGGAGTTCAAGCTACAGGATATTTAGGTGGAGCAGAGCCAGACGCAGAAGGAACAGCATTCCCAACAGGCGTAGAAGCTACAGGGGGAGTTGGAAATGGTAGATTTACTTTAGTCTGGGGAGAAATTGATACCAGCCAAGACGCTAATTGGAAAAGGATAGCGACATGATTGTTAACGCAAAAAAGACAAAAAATGGTACAATTATAAATAAATATAGAACGCATCTAGAATGTGCCGAATGTGGCATGAAAGTAGATGCAGAAGAATATAAATCAGGAACCTGCTCTGATTGTGGTGCCGCATGGAATGGTAAGCAACATACAGCCGTCTATGTTACAAGCGTACCTGCTAGCGGCCAGACAAGTTAATAGGAGAATTACAAAATGCCAAGTACTTATTCAGAGTTAAAAATAGAATTAATCGCTACAGGCGAACAGACGGGAACATGGGGTGCAACAACTAATACCAACTTAGGTACTGCGTTAGAAGAAGCTATTACAGGTTCTGCAGATGTTACTTTTGCAAGTGGTAACGTAACCCTTACTTTAACAAACACTAATGCATCTCAAGCTGCTAGACACTTAAGGCTAAACTTAATAGGAACAACAGGAGGCGCGGCTAGGGATTTAGTTGTACCTACAATTCAAAAGTTATACCTAATTAATAATACTTGTGGCGATGCTGTTACAGTTAAAAACTCAACCGGCACAGGGATTGTGGTTGGTGCAGGTAAAACAAACTTTGTATATAACGATGGTTCTAATGTTGTTGACGCTGTTAAACTCGGAACAATGTCAGAGCAGAATGATGATTCAGTAGATATTAGTGGGGGCCAAATAACAGGGTTATCTGATTTAACTGCTACACAAGCTACAATCGGTGGCGGAGACTTAAATGTTACAGGTCTAATTAAGTTAAATGGAGACGAAGGTTCAGCTAATCAATATCTAGGCTCTAATGGAACGGCAGATCCTACATGGCAAACAATACCTGCAGCGGCGGTTGTAATTCCAGCAGGTTCTAGAATGTTATTCCAGCAAACAGCAGCACCTACAGGTTGGGTAAAACAAACAACATATAATAATTATGCTCTAAGAGTTGTATCAGGTACAGCAACTACAGGTGGTACGGTAGCATTTACTACAGCATTTAAATCATATTCTGTGGCTATTTCTGGTAACACAGGTAACAAAGCCGCAGGTGGTACTGTTGCTAACCATACGCTGTCTAATGCAAGAATACCGAGCCATACTCACACTTATTTAAAATCTAATTTTAGTGGTAATTTTGGTGGAGCTAAATTTGGTAGTGCAGCCGGTACAGGAACATCTAACGCTAACTCAGGAGCATCAGGTGGTTCACAAGCCCACAATCACGGATTTACAGGGGCTAACCACAACCATAGTTTCTCAGGGTCATCAACAGTTAACGTTGATGTTTTACATGTGGACGTAATTATAGCTACTAAGAGCTAACGAAAGGATATTAATGCAATTACCTACTGGGGACTATTGTCCCTTATTGAAGAAGAAGTGTATTGGTTTAAAGTGTATGTGGTTCACCAAGTTACAAGGAACAGACAGTAATACTGGAAAGAATGTGGATGAGTATTCATGTGCTGTCACTTGGTTGCCGATGCTACTGGTTGAAAATTCTGGTCAGCAAAGACAGACCGGAGCGGCTGTAGAGTCGTTTAGAAACGAGATGGTTAAAGCTAACGAAAGTAGTGTAAAATTGTTAGAAGAAACTGCTAGAAGAAAATTATTAGGAGATAAGTAAAATGGCAACACATTTTTCAATAGTACCAGCAGATGGTGCAATGACCGTAGATGGTAAAGGCATGGGGGGTATAGACTTCTCTTCAGCCAATATACCTCCGTATGTAAACGCATTACAATGGGAAGGTGCTCATGGCGAACTAGAGCATTTAGATGCCAGAAGTAACCCAAATGTAATTCTTACTGAACGACCAGAGTGGGCTGAAAAGTGCTTAGTGTTATTTGCTGAAGCAGTGCAACAAGCAATTATTGAGGAAGGTCCTACTAATGAGCTACCAGTAGGAGTCAGAGTACAAGATGAACCAGGCGATTTCTGGGATCAGTACCCTGAAGCTAACCCTGTAACAGTAGATCAAATACTAGCTAAAGAATACCCAGGTATTATAAACGTCGCTGCTCAAGACCCTAACTTAGTTTTAAAGGGCGTGCTTACTACAGACGTAGAAGACGGAGCAACAGCGCTTACATCTTTAAGAAACCTACGAAATGACTGTCTAGAAATGGGCATAACTGCATTTTCTGACCCACTAAACGATGAAGTAACTGATAACTTTATTGAGTATATGACGGGATTAGGATATGTGTTAGCAACAAATAGACAGCTGTTTTATCCTTGGAACAATACACTAGAAGAAAGACGTTCAGATATAAATATAAATGTTGGTAGGTCTGTAACTCTACAAGAAGGTGTAGGATGGAACGGAGATAATTGGCAGATAGATTTAATTAGTCGTAACAATATCTTAAGTGTTGTAACTGCAATCAATGCAGGACTTTGGGATTCAGAGTATGTTACTTGGAGAAACACAGCTAACGAAGATAAAGAATTAACTGTAGCTGAATTTAAAGAACTAGCTAAAGCAGTAATAGAAAAAGTAAATCAAGTATATCTAGATTCATTCGCTGCTAAAGGATAATTATGCCCAACCCTTTGGAGTTCATTTTTAATAATGGGTTCTTGAGAAGATGTAGTAACGATGCAAAAGTAAAGGCAACACAAGCTTTTGTTTATATCAGTGCAATAGTTACTATGATTTTTGCTTGGGATACCACATTATTCTTAATCGCCCTAGCTCTAGGGTGGGTTTGTTTTGGGCTATGTGTAAGTGTAGGACTACACAAGTATGCAGCTCATAGAACTTATGTACCTAAAAACCGACTCATCAAATGGATTGTATTATGGTTTGCTACTATAGGTTCTCTAGGTAGTACCATCTGTTGGGCTGCGGGACACAGAGCTCATCATAGACATTCAGATCACATTGAAGACCCTCATAGACCTCATGGTAGCTTATGGCATAAGTTTAAGGTTTGGTTTTATTACGTCCCAGCATTTAATATAAACCCTATCATTATTAAAGATTTATCCAGAGATAAAGACCATGCATGGTTTCATAGAAATTACTACAAAGTTATATTTAGTTATGTTGCTTTGTTATTCTTTATAAACCCCGCGTATGTAGGATACTTCTATGGCATCCCAATTTGGTATACATTGATTGGTATTAGTTGGGCTACTGTAATTGCACATATCCCTGTATTAAGCTATGGACTTCCAGGTACTTGGAGAACTTACAACTCTAAAGATTACACAGTAAATAGTCACTTCTGGTCTATTATGTTTCCAGGTGAAGGGTTACACAATACACACCATGCAGTACCAGGTCTGTGGAATAATGCAATTAACAAAGGTGAGTTTGATTTAACTGCACCAATAATAAAGTTGATTGGTAAACCAAATAATGCTACAGTTAGAAATCACCCACCAATAAGGAAAGGGTTTAAAAAAGTTAAAGATGAACTTAGAGAGGTGCAAGACTACATAAACGAGTATGATAAGACTCATTCAAAAACAGGCCATTATACTGCCTAGCCACAACGGTGGTGTTTGCTGTGTTCGCTATTCTATCCTAGGACTTATAAACAAAGTCTGCATCAATGTTATCTACGCTGACCTAGAAGACTTTCATGACCATCCATGGAACTATGTATCTATTATATTATGGGGCGGATATAAAGAGTCTCAATGGAAAGATGGAAAAGTTACTAGTAAAATCTACGGACCTGGAAGTATTATAATAAGAAAGCATAATCAATTTCACAAGCTTGAACCTACTGGCAAAAAAACTATTACCTTGTTCTGGAAAGGGAAAAAGAAACGAGACTTTATTAATTGGGTAAAAGATAATACAATATACCACGAGGCAAAGTTTTGGTTGAGGCAAGGGTATACCAAAGCTAAAATGAGAAAACTTTTTAACTACATGAAAGAATATAATGACTAAACATGAAAAAGAAGTGAAAGATTTATTAGTAGAGAGTATTAACAAACTAGAATTTGATGCAATAAAACTTACTGACACACTAGAAGATTTAGGTGCAGACTCTTTAGACTCTGTTGAGATTATTATGAGCCTTGAAGAAAAGTATAACATCAAGATATCAGAAGACGTATTTGCAGACATACACACCGTACAAGACATAGTGAACTATATTAATGATACAGTTTGATAGACTAGAACCTTTATCAAATGATTGCCTGGATATATGGAATATAAAAGAAAATGTCCTTTTGATGAACTTATTATTTCATTAAAAGTATTAAATCGATATATAGTTATTTACACATCAAAATATTATAATAGATATAATAATATTTTTTTTCGTAAAAAAATAAATAAATTTGAGAATTTATCAAATGATATTTTATTAAAAAATAACTATAAACAAATAGTAGATAATTTGCCAATTCAAGAACCACAAATAGCATTTCATAAAAATTCAAATTATATGTTTAATGAAAAAATACCTTATGGTGTAGCACCTAAAGCCGAGCTATTAAATGCACTAGGGGTGGAAGGTAAATGGTGTTCTTGGATGAATTTTTATGGACTAGATATAAAACCTAGAAAATTTAATAATATTCCTTTTAATAAATTATCATATATAATTCGTTTATCGCCATTTAATAATAATAATAACATTGTTAATAATTGGCATCTACGTTATAATGGTTTATATTTATTAATTAAAGATATATTTAGTTCATATTTACATATGTCAATTAAATAATTTATTGCTTTATTATATCTATATTACAAGATAAGTCAACCTGAGTGCTAATCTGATCTTGTTATATCATCTGTTGAATAATCTTCATTTTCTATTTGAGGATTATTTTTAATAAACATATCATCTAAGGGGGATGAAAAGGTAATTACAATTGCACCAGCTAAGAATAATTCCCATGTTCTATGACAATCTAAACCATTACCTCTAGGTGACAATACAAAATTATATTCATTATATTTTTTGGTAATTAAAGCAAACGTTTTTTTAGACTCTATTAAATCAAATAGAGGAGTATCTTTAATAATATTATGAATATTTTTTCTCACTGGATGAGAATAGATAATATGAGCATCACTAAATATTTTATTTGAAATTCTATTATTAGTAGGATTAGTTAGTCTTAGTTCTCTCATAAATTTAATTTTTTTTGAAATACTATTATTTATTAACCATCTATTTGTATGTAAATCAAGACCAATAGGATAATAATCTAATTTATCACGTATAATGGTTTTATCATAATTTTGTGTATACCATTTTAATATATATTTATGATT
>WLWF01002738.1_pt1 | contig 12324 bp, 18 predicted proteins | sample 6718331 | NCBI WGS metagenome assembly WLWF01 (sample SAMN12718692, study PRJNA515312) | sponge metagenome | isolation source: marine sponge | host: Mycale hentscheli | place: New Zealand: South Island, Marlborough, Capsize Point | collected 2003-05-01
TTTTCTGCACGAACCATTTGGGCCAAAAGGAATTACAAAAAAGCCTCGACACACCCAGCGGGTGCGCCTGCGTTTTTTTGCAACCTTTTGCCTCCAAAGCATTCGCACAGAAATCCCACGTTTAACTGACGGATCCAGGGTATAGATAAAATCTCCTACCCGTATCTCTTCTTTCCCTTTTCGAGAAATAAGTCGCGCGGTACTTTCATCTAGTGCCGAACCGTGCACGACAACCTGTATGAGTTCTTTCTTAAACGTTTGGACAGGACTTGTAGGGGCTTCCGAAACTATAAATCGAGACCACGGTTTAACCCCCTGACGTTTTCCTCTGTCTATTTTAACATCATATTTGCGCCAGAATCGTGATAGTTCGCTAATGGTCCCTTTTAATAAAGGAAAGGTTCGCTCAATTTTTTCTGTTAGTAGCTTGACTTGTTGATCAAGGTCATCGTTGACAGGTTCATAATACACATTTTTTCAAACGACCAACGTTTCTGATTCTGTATCAGATACATCGGCCCGAATTGTTATTCCCGGCGGATGATCCACATTGAACTTAAGATCTACCCAGTATTCAGGGTTCTGATTGAGGGGCCTAATTTGAAAACGCATCGGCTCTACTAAAAGTTCAGATTTAAACTGCTGACGGGTTTCATTATACAAATTCGAAGTGTACGATCCAGGAATCAAGCCCATGGTGAGTCGATGTTCGTGATGCAAGTATTCAGCGAGTCTTCGGATTACTTTAATGTTCCGCTCATTTTTATTTCCTGCCACATCCTGGGCAAGAATCGAAAAATAATTTGTGCCCATTTCTAGAGCGAGCCTTTGCGTGAAGCGCTGCTCGACAAGCCCTTTTTTTTTAGAATTTCTTGACCGTTGAGAATAATACTTCCCAATCCATTGGCATCACTCGCCCTTCCGTGCATATCAACTTCTTCATCAAAAGTGGACATAACCGAACTTATATTTAGATCCAAGTTCGGTTTGATATGATCTTGGGATAAAAGGGCCTCTTTCGGAGGTTTAGGCAAGCGCGGAGGTGGACTGTCTATCACTCCCTGAATAGGATTGGAGGCAAACTGATAAGGCCTACCCCTTTCGGCATATCGCTGTTCCAAATCGTTTGCAGAAAACGTGGTTTTAAAAAGACTGCCAGCCTGATCTTTGGCCTCAAAAAAAAGGGGTTGCTGAGGGTAGATCTCGAGGTGTACAGGTTGACTGGTTCCCTTTGACCATTGATCAAAAACCGTGCCGTACTTTATAGAAGCCAACGCAAAATTATCTATACATCTTCCGTCAATGATCCATTGATTTCCTTGTTTTTCAACTTTTTCGATCAATAGATCTGGGGGGTGTAAATCAACTGCCAACAGCATGGTTTTTGTTGCGTGTGCCCCTTTTAAATCTGTGGCTATAATGGTGACTTGATTAGATCCCTCTGGTAAAGAAAGGAGCGTTTCAAACGGAACTTTCTTTTCGGCCAATTCCATATATTGAGCATCACCCTGAATGGTAATTTTTTTCAATATATCCTGTACCATAAGCTGTGCCTGCAACCCTTTGTTTCCGTTTCCGCGTCCACACGGTATTTTCGGTTACAGACAGATCAATACGGGGTGGTGCCACCCTCATGTCTGCAAATTTTTCTTTTCGAACACGGTTCAGATAAAGTTTTGTTCGGCCGGTGGGTTCTTGATCCAAGGACTGTTCTAAAAAATCAATGGCCGGATCAAGTTCTCCAAGCTGATACAGGCAAATGCCTAGTTCACGATTGGGGAAATAACTTTTCAATAAAATGAAGGCCGTGAGTTCGTACACGCCATCCATCTATATCATATCCAAAGATTGCACCTGGTCGAACTCCTAAGCACCGTTCAAAGCCCTCCTTGGCAAGCTGATACTGGCCCTCGGAAAAGTGACGGACTCCTTTGGTATAGAAATTCCACCACGTAGGATCATCGGTCTCTTCAAATTGGAGGAAAAGTTGGCAACTCGTGCAAAAAGCTATAGACCCTATAACAAGAAAAGAATAAACCACGAATGGACGCGAAGCATTTGGGAAAAACGCGTGCGTATGAGTAAAAAGATACTCGTGTCCATTCGTGGTTTAAAAATCTTGCTTTGAGTTTATTTCCTCAAGCCTTTGAGCTATTTCTTTCCCTATTCTACAAATTCGCCCATCAAGATCTACGATATCTTTAAAAGATTCGGAACGCGTCTCTCGAACGTTCCCGGTAGCGGGATCAAAAATATTAATTTCTAAATCCAACTCGCCTTCGTTTTTTTCTAAAAAGGTAATACTTAGGGTCCATTCCTTTTTAAAGCTAAACCACTTTTTCCAATCAAATGGGGATGTTCGTTCCCGATAATTTTCAAGGATTACTTTTTTAAGTGTTTTTTCATAGATCTTCAGCTCTGTATTCGTATACGAAGAAAAAACTTCTGTCGCTGAGCCCCGATGTGTTGTCTCCATCCATGCAATGGGACTCTGCATGACAGAAAACAGGCCTAGCATGAATACGAGAGAAGCCGCGATCGCCAGCCCTGAAGAGAAAGGAATAATGATACGTTTTCGGGGTTTTGAAACGGTGTCAGATGAAGCTTGGTTCTCTTTATAAACACCAAAAGCTTCAAGCGTTTCTTTCGCAAGTCGATCGCCTGTACGTTTCATCAGAGGCGCCGCAGACTTCAATCCCTTGTCCCAATCCTGGATTTGCTTCAACTCGTTTTAAAGTTGATCATTCTGGGTTAGGATGTATTCAAAATCCCTGAGCTCTTCAGAACTCATCTCATGATGGGTATAGGCCCACAATTTTTTATTTTGTTGATTAGAGTTGTTCATATACCTGAAATATATATCAAGACAGTCCATGGTCAGGAAGAGGGGTCCGTTCTAAAAACATTTCCGTGTACTCCGGACGTTCTGATAGTTTTGTAAACAGTCGGACCCTGCGGGCCACCGAAGGTTCATTTACCTATGAGGGGATTACCTATGACACCAATTTCCCCGATGATTCAACCAGACAGTTCACCTTCGGTAACTCAACACCTCAACCTTTTCCTTCATTTACAAATCGTGAAACGTCAACGAGAACAGACCCTGTTCAAGTAGATGGGGTGCGTGAAGAGAATAATAGAATTGATGATCTTCATGAGTATAACGCTACCTTGGGGATGTTATGGACATTGTCGCGCCATCTAAGTCTTGGCGCTACGGTTGACTTGCCTGGACTGCGGAAGCCACACAAACAAAATCTGTTCAGACAGAAGAAACCATTTTCAACCAAACGCGAACCCAAGTCTTGGACCAGTTAAACCTTCAAACCAATATCACAAAGGACATTGAATTTGAGTTCCCCTTATATTGGGCCGTAGGGTTAGTGTAGAGATGGGTGCCTGAGTTCTATACGACCTTGGATGTAAGCCAGACATGGTGGTCCGACTTTTCATTTAAAGCGGAGAGGGAAAATCGAATTAACCCCTTGGACGGTTCATTGCATGCCGATAATCCATTAAAGGATACCTGGGCAGTGTGCGCGGGAATGGAATATCTCTTTGTTTTTTCCAAAACAGAGATTCCTTTGCGAGGCGGTCTGGCTTGGGAACAGCGGCCGGCCGTGGGAAATCCGGACGATTATTATAGTTTGAGTGCTGGGTCAGGATTTTCCGTGGGTAAAGGACCCGGTAAAACGATTGTTGATATCGCTTATATCTTAACCCACGCGAGTGATATTCAGGGGATTGTTCCCGAACAATCTGGATTGCATTCAGATGTCACCGAACATCAGGTTTTTGTTTCTTGTATCAAACGTTTCTAGATACTGGATCTGGATTTTTGGTCATTATCACTATCCTTCCTATAAATTCTACGTCTTCACGGAAGAAATAGGATACAAATTTTAGCAAAGAGACTAAACTAGGAGACAGAATGACACAGAAGAAACAAAAGAAACCACAGCATTTATTTCCGATTCTTTTCTTTTGCCTAACCTCAACGATCTGGGGAGTGACGAACTATGTTTCCTTTTCTGGAAGTCACACGCCTCCTTTTACCAGTTGGGCCAGTGCGGCTACCAACATTCAATCGGCCATTGATGTCGCTTCCAATGGGGATACGGTGTTGGTCACTAACGGAACCTACTCAACAGGGGGCGTAGCCGTTTCCTTTTATGTAACAAACCGGATTGCCATTACCAAACCGATTACCGTTCGCAGTGTGAATGGATCCGCCTTTACTGTGATCGAAGGGCAAGGACCTCTTGGTTCGAATGCCGTACGCTGTGCCTATATGACGAACGGAGCAACATTGATCGGATTTACTCTGACAAATGGTTTTTCCCAAGCTTCTGGGTGGACTGGTGAAAATGGTCGCGGTGGAGGCCTTTGGTGTGAACCGAATGCCACGGTTTCCAACTGATTTATTGTTGGTAATAGAGCTGCTCAATGGGGGTGGTGTTCGTGGAGGAATATTGACACACTAGCCTTGTTGGTAATCAAGCGACGCCTGGTGGCGCGACATGGAACGCTGTTATTGAGAGTTGTGTATTATACAGCAACAGCGCCGGTTGGGGTGGAGGGATGTATTCCGGATCTATTCGAAACTCTATCATTAGCGACAATATTGCTTCTGTTTTTGGTGGAGGAATGTTCTGGGGTTCAGCTGAGAATTGTACCATTACTAAAAATGTTGCGCCTACCGGCGGCGGCACGTGCGGTAGTATCATTAGTAGCTCTATTGTCTATTATAACTCTTCTAATCAATGGGCTACTCAAGGATTTGGAGGCCTTTACTAGAATTCTTGTACCACTCCAGATCCTCCTGGCGCCGACAATATAACAACCCCTCCACAATTCATGGATTGGGCTGCTGGAGATTATCGACTGAACTCTATTTCACCCTGTATTGATACGGGCACCAATCAAACGTGGATGACCAATGCCTTTGATATTGAAGGTGCACCTCGAATCATAGACTGCGTCGATATGGGAGCCCACGAATATACCCTCGAAGTAAATGATACACCGGCTCAGGCCAATCCTTATCAACAACCCCAGACACACACGTTTTATGTCACCAACGATCAAGATTGGATCCAGTTTTTGGGTACACCGGGTCATGTTTATAATGTACAACTTACCCTTCAAAGCACCAACATTGATACCGTGTTAACGATTTATTGCGATAATCGGGACGGCCCTCTTACCCTTATCAGTCAAACAACAGGAGAGGTGGCCCAGGTGCATGTGTTGACCAACAGGATTTGTTATGCGCATGTCACACAAAGCGTTACGAACGCTTCTGTACACCAGGTTTATTCCTGCAAAATATCCGTGACGAACAGGCCGGCTGATGTAGACTTTATACGGGCTATGAATTGGTTAACCTTCTCGAATATGCCACCCGAGACTACGTTATTGATGGATGGCGAGAGACTCTATACAAACTTTAACCAATCCATTCACTTGGAAACCAATTTATCACCAGGTTGGCATGTATTTGAAGTACGGGCACCAACAGGGTGTGAGTCGTATGAAAATTCTGATGTAGTGGGTCAGGTTCGAAACATTGATAATCCATGCCTCGGGAACCCAAGGTTGATAAACATCGCCCCTAATGAACAAACGTTTCTTCATTTCTTTTTTGAACCGTACTTTACCGTTACTGGAAAAATAGTAGATGCCTGGGTGGGCACTCCTTGCCAAAACGTTGGATTATCCTGGCAAGCCACCAGTGGTCATCCTCAGTTCACCAATCAAACCATGACCCATTATCCGTATCATGCCACTTGGGCGACGAATCACTGGTTAACAGACCTGGACAGTGGATTTCCTTCCAATACTTCTCTATTGACGTTGGATTACGATCTGCCGCTCAACGTAAGTGGTTATAAACCTGTTGTATTCACGAACATCCTGATGAATCCGACCCCAGGAAGTTCTGTCGATGTGGGTACTTTAACCCTGTGTCCTTTGGATCTGAATACAAACAATATTGCTGACAGCTGGGAAGACACTTATTTTCCGGTAGGCTCAAATGTGAGTCCAACCGCCGATACCGATGGAGAGGGATCGAGCAATTGGGAGGAATATATTGCTGGGACCGATCCGCTGATGAGCACGAGTGTTTGTTCCTTCAAAAGCATTTCGTCCTCAAACGGGAACGTAAGGATGACATGGGAAACCGCTCCTGGCCGCGTTTATCGAATCGGATGTGCTGAGAATCTTCCGCCACAGGCGGATCCGCCTGTGGCGGATACCTCTAATGACTGGCCCTACAGCGTGGGTCCTTGGACGGGTGCTGTCAACACAACGGAGATGGAATGGACCGATACAAACGGGACTCCTTTTAACCAAAACTATCGACTCGAGATTGAGGTACAGCAGTGATGACACTCAAGAAATATCGAAAGTTGAATTTTCAATGTTCAATTTCCATGTTTTTTTCTTCCCTTGAACATTCAGCATTGGACATTCGACATTCTGCGGTTCTCATATTTTTTTGCCTGACCTCAGTGATCTGGGGCGCAACGAACTATGTTTCATTCTCTGGAAGTCATACACCACCTTTTACCAATTGGATCACCGCGGCGACTAACATTCAATCAGCTATTGATGTGGCTTCCAATGGGGACACGGTTTTAGTTACTAACGGCACTTACTCAGCGGGTGGGGTAGCCGATTATGGGAACACCTTTGGATATGGGGTCTTTTCATATGGAATAAGCCAGATTTCTATACACCAACCCATTACCGTTCGCAGTGTGAATGGACCCGTCTTTACCGTGATTGAGGGGCAAGGCCCTCTTGGCTCAAATGCTGTACGATGTGCCTATGTGACGAATGGGGCAACATTGACTGGATTCACCCTGACAAATGGGTTTACGCAAACCGTGGGTGCAAATGACTTTCCAGGCATTGCGTGTCTAGCGGATCGTATAGTTTCGAACTGTTATGCTGCTAATAATTCCGATCGCTTTAGCGGAGGAGGGGTTTTGTGTGAACCAAGTGCTGTGGTCTCCAACTGCTTTATTATTGACAATAGAAGTGGTTTTTTTGGTGGTGGCGTACACCAAGGAGTATTGGAAGACTCTAGTCTTATTGGTAATCAATCGATATATGGTGGTGGGGCTTCTTTAGTGATTGCTGAGAATTGTGTAGTATACAGCAACACTGCCCATAGTGGTGGAGGTGCGTATAACAGCGATGTCCGGGACTCTATCATTAGCGGTAACATAGCCACTAATGGCGGAGGAATTGACCGGTTTGCGGCGGGTTTAGTTGAGAACTGTATCATTAGCGATAATACGGCGGTTAATGCGGGTGGAGGGATAAAATCAGGTTTAGCTGAGAGTTGTACCATTACTAAAAATAGCGCGCCTACCGGCGGTGGCACATACAATACCACCGTTAATAATTCTATCGTCTATTATAACTCTTCCAATCAATGGTCTTATGGTCTTTACCAAAATTCTTGTACCATTCCGGAACCGTCTGGTGCTAATGATGGAGGCAATAATATAACAAATCCTCCCCAATTCATGAACTGGTCTGCTGGAGACTATCGACTGAACTCTACCTCTCTCTGTATTGATACGGGGAGCAATCAAACATGGATGGTTAATGCACTAGATATTGAAGGGGCCCCTCGAATCATAGGTGTCGATATGGGAGCTCACGAATATACCCTCGAAGTAAATGATACACCGCCTCAGGCCAATGCCTATCAACAACTCCAGACACATACGTTTTATGTCACCAACGATCAAGATTGGATCCAGTTTTTTGGCACCTCGAATCATACCTATAAGGTATAACTGACTCATCAGAGCACGAACATTGATACAATATTAGAAATTTATTGCGAGAATCGGGATGGTGCTTTCCCCACGCTTATTAGTCAATCAGATGCCTTTGGGGTGGAGTCCGGAGAGGTGGCCTATGTAGAGGTATTGACCAATAATATTCATTATGCGCGGGTCACGCAAAGAGCTACGAACGCTCCTTCCCAACCGGTTTATTTTTGCGAAATATCCGAGACAAATAACCCGGATTTAGATTTTATACGAGCTATTAATTGGTTAACCTTCACGACAAATATGCCAGCGGGGACCACGTTGTTGATGGATAGCAACGTCATCTATACCTTTAACCCATTCAGCGAGTTGGAAACCAATATTTGAAATACAGGCGCCCACAGGGTATGAGTCGTATGAAGATTCTGATGTGCCCGGGCAGGTACAAAACATCCATAATCTAGCCAACGGGAACCCAAGGCGTATAAACGTCGCCTCTAATCAGACCACCTTTATTGATTTCTATTTTGAACCGTACTTTACGGTTACCGGCCGCGTAAAAAATACCTGGGTCGGAGGCCTTTCCACAAACGTCGGGCTATCCTGGCAAGCCACCAGTGGTCATTCCCAGTTTACGACCGGTCCCATGACCCGTTACCCCTATCATACCGCTTGGGCGACAAATCCGTGGGTGACAGGTCTAGATGGCGGGTTTCCTTTTTAATGTCTCTTTGTTGACGTTGAATTATGATCTGCCGCTCAACGTACTCGGCTATGAACATCGTATGATTACGAATATTCTCATGAATCCCATTCCCGGAAGCTTTGTCGATATGGGCACCTTGACCCTGCGACCTTTGGATCTGAATACCAACAACATCGCTGGTAGCTGGGAAGACTTTTATTTCGGGCCAGGCTTAAATGTGAACCCAACCGCCGATGCGGATGGGGACGGATCGAGCAATTGGGAAGAATATATTGCTGGGACCCATCCGCTTATATCCACGAGCGTTTGTGCTCTCAAAAGCATTTCGTCCTCAAACGGAAACGTGAGGATGACATGGGATACCGCCCCTGGCTGCATTTATCGAATCGGATGTCCTGAGAATCTTCCGCTACAGGCGGATCCGCCTGTGGCGGAGACCTCTAATGACTGGTCCCACAGCATGGGTCCTTGGACGAGTGCAGTCAACACGACCGAGATGGAATGGACTGATACGAACGGGATTCCTTTTAACCAAAATTATCGGCTAGAGGTGGAGGTGCAGCAGTGATCGGACACATTCCAGATAAGAGCCTGGTCCTCAAAAATCTAATGTGGGAGGCGGCTCCGTCCGGCGAGCTTTATTTGAACAAAAGCTCGCTGGACGGAGCCGCCTCCCACATTCTAAGGGGCTGTTACTCACATTCCATCACTCCCATAACAATCGTTCTCATCCTTCTCTTTTGCCTGACCTCAGTGATCTGGGGAGCGACGAACTGTGTTTCCTCTTCAGGGAGTCACACGACTCCATTCACCAGTTGGGCCACAGCGGCTACCAACATTCAATCGGCCATTGATATGGCTGCCAATGGGGATACGGTTTTGGTCACCAACGGAACCTACTCAACCGGGGGGGGTGGCCGTGTATGGCACCACGAGAGACAACCGGATTGCCATTCACAAACCGATAACCGTTCGTAGTGTGAATGGACCTGCATTTACCGTAATCGAAGGGCAAGGACCTCTGGGTTCGAATGCTGTACGCTGTGCCTATATGACGAACGGGGCAACATTTGCAGCTTCTGTTGAGCATTGCCTGGTCTACAGTAACACCGCTACTGCTTCAGGTGGAGGTGCGTATTCGGGATCTATTCGGAACTCTATCATCAGCGACAATAATGCCAATTTTGGTGGAGGCATCTCCGATGGTTCAGCTGAGAACTGTACCATTACCAGAAATAGCGCGACGACCCGCGGCGGAACGTATAAGAGTTCCGTTAGCAATTCTATTGTCTATTATAATTCCACGGATCAAACTGGACCCACGTACCACAATTCCTGTACCCCAAACCCTGGTGGCAACAATATAACAACCCCTCCACAATTCATGGATTGGGCTGCTGGAGACTATCGCCTGTTATTTACTTCGCCCTGTATTGATAGGGGCATCAATCAAACGTGGATGATCCATTCCTTCGATATTGAAGGCCTGCCTCGAATTATAGATCGTGTCGATATGGGAGCCTACGAATATACCTATGAAGTGAATGATACACCCGCTCAAGCCAATGCCTATCAACAACGCCAGACACACACGTTTTATGTCCCCGGCGATGAAGATTGGATCCAATTTTTGGTACGTCTAATCATACTTACAACGTACAACTTACTCATCAAAGCACGAACATTGATACCGTGTTAGAAATTTATCGCGAGAATCGGGACGGCGCTTTTCCGACCTTTATCAGTCAAACAAATGCCTTTGGGGTGGAGTCAGGTGAAGTAGCTCAGGTACATGTATTGACGAACAATATTCATTATACGCGGGTCACCCAAAGCGTTACGAATGCGCCTTTAAACCAGGTGTATTCCTTGAACATCTCCGAGCAGAACAGCCCGATTGATCTAGACTTTATACGGGCTGTGAATTGGCTGACCTTCACGAATATGCCAAGTGGAACCACGTTGTTGATGGATAGCAATGTCATTTATACGTTTAACCAATCTATTCAATGGGCAACGAATTTACCGCCAGGTGTGCATCAATTTGAAGTACAGGCCCCCACAGGCTATGAGTCGTATGAAGATTCTGATATGTCGGGTCAGGTCCAAAACATGTATAACCTCGTCATTGGGAACCCTCGGTTAATCAACATTGTCTCGAATCAAACCACCTTTCTTGATTTTTACTTTGAACCCTACTTTACGTTTACCGGGAGACTAGTAGATGCCTGGGTGGGCACTCCTTGCCAAAACGTGGGATTACCCTGGCAAGCCATCAGTGGTCATACCCAGTTTATGGCTCACCCCATGACTCGACATCCTTATCATGCCACGTGGGCGAATCCCTGGTTCACAGATCTAGACGGTGGGTTTCCTTCCAATACTTCTTTATTAACGTTGAATTATGATTTGCCGCTCAACGTAAGTGGTTATGAACCTTTTGTATTTACGAATATCCTTATGAATCCGATCCCAAGAAGCCTTGTTGATGTCGGAACCTTAACCCTACACCCTTTGGATCTAAATGGAAACAACATCGCTGATAGCTGGGAAAATATCTATTTTTGGAACGTCTCAAACTTCAACCCAACTGCCGATACCGATGGAGACGGATCGAGTCATTGGGAAGAATATATTGCCGGGACCGATCCCCTGGTGAGTACCAGTGTTTGTGCCTTCAAAACGATTTCATCCTCAAATGGAAACGTCAGCATGGCATGGGATACTGCTCCTGGACGTGTTTACCGCATCCGATGTGGTGACCGTCTGACCATGCCTTTGGTTTGGCAAGCTTCTGGTCTCTGGCCCCACAGCGTGGGTCCTTGGACGGGCACTGTCAACACGACTGAGATGGGACGGATACCAACGAGATTCCTTTTAACCAAAACTATCGGCTCGAGATTGAGGTTCAGGAATGATAATCACTTGGAAGAAAGAGGTCGATTTTTTATCGCCACAAAAATCGGAGATCCGCCGTGGTGGAACACAAGAATTCACGAAAAAGACGAACACATATAAGAAGTTTGTTGTGCCTTTTTGCGTTTTTTGTGGCCATTCTTCCGTGATCTTTTTTTTGGGCCTAACGCCAGTGATCTGGGGAGCGAGGAACTATGTTTCCTTCTCTGGAAGTCACACGCCTCCTTTTACAAGCTGGGCCATTGCCGCTACCGATATTCAATCAGCTATTGATGTGGCTTCTAATGGGGATACGGTGTTGGTTACTAACGGAACCTACTCAACCGGGGGTGTTTCCGTTTTTGGAACAAATCGGATCGCCATTAACAAACCGATAACCGTTCGGAGCGTGAATGGACCAACATTTACTGTGATCGAGGGGCAAGGTCTTCTTGGTTCCAATGCCGTACGCTGTGCCTATATGGTGAGCGGGGCAAAAATTGATCGGATTCACCCTGACAAATGGGTTTACCCAAACTTCTACGGATGTAGAAAGTAGAGGTGGAGGCGTTTGGTGTAGCCCGAATGCCGTGGTTTCCAACTGCTTTATTGCTGGCAATAGAGCTGGTACTCTTGGTGGTGGTGTTCATGCAGGAATATTGAAACACTGTAGCCTTGTTGGTAATCAGGCGGATAATGGTGGCGCGACGTTTTCAGCTATTGCTGAGAATTGTGTATTATACAGCAACGTTGCCAATTGGGGGGGAGGTACGTATCACGGGTATATTCGGAACTCTATGATTAGAGCGCTTCACGATTGAGGTGTCGCGATGTAGCACGAAGAAAACCAGCCGATTACCTCGTCGGGAGAAACCTCTTCGAACGCTTGTGTGATCGCTTCAGATAGTTCCTGCTGACTGCGGGCTG
>WLWF01002739.1_pt1 | contig 12320 bp, 7 predicted proteins | sample 6718331 | NCBI WGS metagenome assembly WLWF01 (sample SAMN12718692, study PRJNA515312) | sponge metagenome | isolation source: marine sponge | host: Mycale hentscheli | place: New Zealand: South Island, Marlborough, Capsize Point | collected 2003-05-01
GTAAAGCTGACGTTAGGCTTAGCATACCAGTAATGGTTTGATGTAATGGCTTCGCTAGGATTTGCCAAGAAATCAGCCATGGTCATGCCGGAGTTTTCGTAGAATGTACCACCGGTTGACGGAATCGTGGTGGATGGTCCTTGAGAAACATTCGTAATAACACCCGTCTCCAGTGAAGCCAAGTCGGCTTCGTAAACTTCCCAGTCACTACTGGCGTGTAGACCTGGATCGTTTTCTGGTGTATATGCTGATGATCCCAGTATTACATCTGGTACTAAATCAGTTGCACCTCTAACCACATGTTGGATAGTAGGAGTACCAATTGCAGGCGATACACCTACAGTTTCAGATGTGAAGTCTCCTTTAGATACATCATTACCTAACTTGTCAGTAAATGTAATTGTGGTAGTAGTTTTCTCGTTTACTCCAGATTTGTTTGTATGTTTGATCTGAATTGTATCTCCTTCCAGGAGCTTAATAGCTGACGATTGAACAGTGGGTAAACTTACATAAGCAGAACTGTTTGTTGCAATCATTGCACCAGTGTCAACACTCGTACCATAAACGAAAGTACTTTCTCCTACCTCACCATATCCAGTAGGTGTTACAACTGAAAATTCAGTCTCACTATCCAACCCTACATCAATTTTACTCTCACTCATATCATTAGTTGGAAGCCTTCTTAAGACATATCCTGCAGAAGACTGAGATACTAACTTTCCATCAACTTCATATAATATATCACCATTAATAGAAGTATTGTGTGCTTTATCTAAACTACCTAGTTTCCAACGAACATAAATGTCCTTCTTGGGGGGATCAACTGCAATAGTATTTGTAAAAGTAATATTATCAAGAGATATTTCTAAATCATTAGTTGATGTATATATTCCAATTTCTGCATTAGGAATAATACCAGGAATTTCACTTGGAAAATCAGGTATAGGTGTAATTGGCTGATCAGGTGGACTTGTGATTTCACCTGTCCAGGTATTTACTGAACTATCATAGGTATAAACTACACCAGTTGGATCATACTCAAATGTTTGATTATTTGCAGCGTTTGATGGAAAATTAAGTGGACCACTTAATTGTATAGAATCAGCCATTTTAAACCAACTTTCTTTTATTTATAATAAAAAACCACCCCCCTAATTCAATAATTACCGTGATACAGGGTTACACCCGAGTCCGGCATGTAATAAGTGACGCCATCAAATTCGTGTGTATGGGATTCACCGTTATCTGATGCGTAATCAGATTCCGCTTCTGATGTATAAAGCGGATAGTAACCGTCGATTGCTTGTGGCACTTCTGCTGTTGCAGGCAATCCGAAGCGAGCACGGAAAGTAGCAAGTGTAGATTCCATACGACGAACGATGGCAACCATTTGTTGCTCTTCAATCGTTACGCAATGAGGGACTGCAGTATATGTGTTGTTGGGCTCTTGTTCGTAATGACTTACGGCATAACCAGCAGGCACCTCCGTTAGCGGATAGATGCCAATCGCACGAGCCCGATCTGGTTCGGTGTCAGGATTGACTCCAAACTTACGCTTGACATATGGAGAACTGACTGGACTAGAAAGTGTTTCGGAATAGAACATGGTTATGTGATAGGAATCGTGAGCTTGAGGTTGTTAGCGTGTGAAACGGCACTTCCCCAGTTATGGAAATTGGAAGTTTTGACATTGACTGATGCAGTGAAGGGATCGCCGCTTGGATCTGTCATTGGAGCCCTATGAGTTCCATTGTTGGGATTCACCCTATACCACTGATAATCATCACCAAGAGCAACTGCTCCGGTAGGGCTGCCAGCAGCAGCCGTGATGAATTTTTCATTCTGTCCTATTTGAGTCAAAGTTAGGGTTGCGCTGCCCCCCGCAGCGTTATACAAGTCACCATTATTCATAAGGATAGAGATGTTTTTGCTCCTGTTAAGGATGAACATCTGTTTAGCATCAGTTACGTTTGTTAGTGTCCCATTATATGCAATTTTTCCATCCTCATAAAGAACATATAGGTGGTTTGCATATTGATAATTTGCACCTCCATTATTAGTCATTGTAACCTGGACAATCTGCTTCCCAGGATTCGGATCAAAGAACTGTTGATTGAGCCCTGGTTCTTCTTGCCACCCATCACCTGTGGTTCCACTCCAAGTACCAATGATGTAACTAGTGGCGCCTATGTATCCGCCATAGACTTTTTGTAGTTTGTTACTGTATGCCACACATACATCAGAAGTATTAGAGGATCCAGATCCTCCATCTGCTTTGGCATTGAGCAGATGAGTTTTGGGTCCATTAGGGTCAGGAAGTAAACCCGAAGTACCAAAGAAATAAAGATCTCCCTCTTGGGTGATCATTCCTCCGTTACCGTTGTAACCAATAAGTCCGGTAGCGATCTGTTCTTCCTTTCCGTCAGGTCCGATCATTGCCGGCCCGAAAGCACCAAGATCGGTTACAGCAACAGTTGTCGGATGAATCCGATAAATATGATTATTAACACCATAACCAACCTGATCACTGTAATTAGAAGCAGCGTTGATAAGTTTAACCCCACCGGGTATATTGATTGCTGTGGTATCTGTCTTATCACTACCCTCCCACAGTGCCAAATCACTCTCTGGCAGAGTATCAGTAGTCTTAGAATCAGTCTTAAACGTAGAAGGATCTGACCATTCCGATTCTTGGTCTCCTGAGATGTGCCTAACCCGGCAGCGATATTGTGTTTCAGCGGCGAGTTCAGGAATGACTGGCCATTGGGTTAAGTCAGTTGTGCTGTCAAGTTCTTGAGCGATTGGGCTTGCGAAGTTGATGTCGTCATAAGCAGCAACCTGCCATGACGCTCCAGTCTGACCGAGTGACCCTGCTGGTGTTGATCCAAATGCTGAGCTATACAGCGTTAGTCCATCTACATCTGGTGCTGCATCTTTAGATGGTGATGGTGGGCCTTTGACAAACTTGCCTTGATTAGCAATCCAACGTTTGAATCCATCGGTATTTGATTCAGATAGCACGATTGTATTAGTTACTGCGTCGACTGATGCAACTGTTCCAGTGGCTGGTGCGGTGAGAAAGCCTCTTACTTTTGAACCAACTTCCCAGTTTCCTGTTGAATTAACCAGTGTCATAGCTTTGTCATCAATGGTATTGACTGTGCCTGCACCATCATTGTTGCTACCATTTTCGCTGACAGTGTCTAATGGTCTAAAATTTTCTAAATCATTATTGCTAGACAAACCTAAGGTAGTTATAAGAGGCCTATCGGAGTTTGTTGATACAAAATAATTTTCAGCCTGCATTGTATCGCCTGTAGTAATGCTAGTATTTTTAGTGTATAAAACATACTTTACTGCTACTGGAGATTGGGTACGAGGATCTGGTGTAGATTGTCCTGGAAATGTGCCACTATAGTATTGCGTAAAATTAATTCCATCTTCAGACATTGCGCAAACAGCGGCGACGGTTGAGTCAACTTCACGACAAGGAGCAATAAAGTCATATGTAGATGCCTCAATTAAGTAGTAGCGATATGCCTCCGAAAAATTAGGAGGAGAGCCTCCAAAAAGCACAGTTACTTGCTCACTTGGTTGGCCCACAATTCTCACTTTGTTTATTCCATTACCACCTGGGCCGTCTGGACCGTCTTCCACAATGCCTATAGCATCTGACTTATATCCATACATTACATAACTTTGCATAGGCGTAAATGGTGCAGTTGCTGAACTAGTAATTGTGTCAGTTTCTAATGTATGTCCGCTGTCTTGCTGAACAGCATCACCAGCTTTAAACGAAGGGTCACCACTTAAGTCTTTGTTGCCGGATAAAGTGAGAGTAGTTGCTTGCGCCATGTCAATTAACACTACACCATCAACAATAATACCGCAAATCCTGGCCTGGGATCCTGTATGGATTGAGGTTAATTGACCGACGCTCGGGCTTACGTTGTATTCATAGAGTTTGTTAGCACTGTCAATTGTATCTTTTGACTCAATATTTCCTCCAAGGAAGGCCTGGCCGCTATTAATTCCGAATGCAAAAGACCCACTTTCTTTGACACGAATTTTCAGATTATTAGCGCTAATATTAAAAGCACTTAAATCCAAACTTGTCATGTTCCATCCCCCTGAAGGGCCATATGCACCATCAGTCAAATCACCATTAAATGCAAGCCCCCACCCGTTTAGGGCACCTGGATCATTTGAAGGGTCAAGTGGAGGAGAAGATGAGTATAAAAGTTCGCTGTCTTCTTTTTTAATAATCTCATCTGACTCAGCAGAGATTTCCATACCAGCTAAATTAGCAGGGCATTCGATATGTGGTGTATTAGGAACACCTTTAGGGCCTAACGAATCTTTGATTTCCGCTCCAGTGGCTTTATAAGATTTGCCAGAGCGGTTGACGAGCATCAGGTCGGTATCTTGTAGTTCTGCCATGAGATTTTGTGATTCGATGTTATAGGAGGTATTGTTACGATTAACTAGAAAGGTGTCGGTGTCGTTAACAGTCATGGCGCGGTACTCAGTGCAGGAAGCGCTTCAATATCAAAAGATTTAGCGGTGATCTTGCCAGCCGCTGTCATCGTGATGTTTGGCGCTGCGGAGGTGCCACCTATCTTTACGTCACCACCAAACTTGGAGGTGCCATCAATAGTGAGGTCCGCACCAGCTTTCTTTGGTGTGAGTGCATTACCAACTTCTTTCCACAGACATTCTGTAGGTGTAGGTGTAGATGCAACTACGGTAACTCTTCCAGTCCAGGTATCTACTCCTTCATCATAGTCATATATAATGGTATTGTTATTGTAAGTATATGTTAGAGTAGAACCAATTAAATCATTTGCAGTAACTGGAGTACCAGTACCAACACCTACCTCTTCAAACCAATCAGTTCCTGCTTCTGGAAATCTTAGTGGGCTATCTTTTTGAATGTAATCAGCCATTTTAAACCAACTTTCTTTTATTTATAATAAAAAAACCACCCCTTAAGGAGTGGTTGTGATTCAATAATTACCGTGATACAGGGTTACACCCGAGTCCGGCATATAATAGGTAACACCATCAATCGTGTGTGAATGTGATTCACCATTGGTTGATACGCTATCGGATACTTCTTCTGTGTCATACAGCGGGAAGTAACCACTGAGTGCGAATGGACCAGACTCAAGAGTTTCACCATCAGCACCTTCAGTCAGAAGGTATACCTTCTGATGTGCCGAGAGACCTGAGGTAACAACTGATTGAAGTAAGGAACGACGGAAGTTCTTACGGTTGGTTGGGTAAGCGTCGAGCTTAGCTTTCACTGTATTGAATGCGGCAACATCACCTGCGTCATCTGCGTCAAAACGAGTGGTCGTTCCAGCGAATGCTACGTAGATGAAATCGCCGTCATTAATATCAGTACTGCTATTAATAATCTTAAACCCACTTGATGTGAATTCAATACTGGTAAAACTGGAATTAGCTTCATCCCTATCTTGATTGGCGTAAAGGGTTTTATCAGCCCCTCTTGCGCTATCTATCATGAACCAATTAGAGTTATTACTTGTTTTCTTGATCATTACAAATGCTGGTTCAAATCCACAGTCAATTACAGGTCCTTCTACTAAACCGTTGCCTGTGTATTCGCCGAAGCTCTGCGTAGGACTGTCGGCCCAAGCGTATGCAATAAAGTCGGCACTCGCCCTGTTAACTGCTACGCCAGTTCCTAAAGTTATGACAGAAGAACTTGGGGTTGTGTTATTCCAATTTTGTTGACTCGGTCCGTTTTGCCCCGCAAGATTGAACTCAATATGATAGTCGTTGCCCAATGACTGGTGGTAAATTGTCCATTCATTTCCGTTAGTGAGACTTTTTATTATGACAAATGCCGGAGCAGAGTCCAGTCCGTGTCCCACGGTGGCGTCAGCGCCGGAGCTTCCGTTGCCTGAGTAGCTAATAATAGAGAACTCACCGCTGGACCTAACAGTCGATTCAATCGTGCCTTCATTGTTGGTGACGGTTGTGTCGCCAGCATCCCAACACCAGGCTACATAGTCAGAACCAGAGCCATTGACTTGTGTTGCATCATGGCTGCCTCCTGTGACGGTGAATCCATCTGTTCCGAAATTAGATACATAGCCATAAATGGGAGGTTCTCCAAAAGAGGTTTGAGTAGTAGTTGCATTTGAACAAACCATTACATTGTTACCACGCACACTGTCCATTAGTACGTGCTGAGTTACCCCATTCGCTGTTCGTTGTTTAATCCAAACCAGATCAGGAGGGAACCCACACGAGATGTCTTGTGATGTACCGTTGCCTGTATAAAGCACACCGTTAGCCTTACCTTCAGGAGCACCTGTATCAACTGGTGTTAAGCAAGCGCCAGATTCACCGTGAAGCATTTCATCAATACCACCACTGTTACTAGCAAAGATATCAACGCAAAGTTGAGCGCCTTCTGGTAACGCAGCATCTGGTGTTTCACCAGAACCAAGCACTGCTGGGAACTTAATGTCAAAGTCTTCACGAATAGTAGAAGTTGTCACCATCTGCTTATAACCAGGGTCAGTCTCCGTAAGGTCACTGACATTACCTTCAGCATCCAAGATGGTGTAAAGCGTTGCGTCAGCAAGCACCTGGTCGTCAGAAGCAACAATCGTATTGAGCTTCAGGTCTTCTTGGTAATCATCGTGAGTTACTAACCAACGACCGTCAGACTCTGAGAATGTCATTGTCTTAGCTGCTACATCAACAGAACCAACGGTGCCTGTAGCTGTGAAGCTTGGGCCGTTGGCTGAAGTTCCAGCGGTCCAAGTTCCATAAGCTTCACTCAGAGTCATCTGATTTGTAGAAGCATCGACCGATGAAACAACTCCGCCGGTTTCGTACACGTCGCCGGCAAAGTAAACAAAGTAAGATGTGCCATTACCCAAAGTAAACGTACCGCTTGTGGCGGTTGTTGTAAGGGTGGTGTAGAACTTCGGAAGCGTATCCTTAAGGTTACCGTTTTGAATAGTAATAGACGTCTCCGAAACGTCACCAGACACTGGAATATTGATGTCGGCAACTGAGTTATTAGAAGCGTTTCCTAAAACCATTCCAATGGGGGTTCCAACTTGAGCCCCTGAATAAGTAAACACATTATTTGAGGTATACAGTCCACAATTTCCTGCATTTTGTGGTCCTTGCTTAGCAGGATCTATTAAGTTTCCGTTAAAGTAATTAAAGGATGACCATGTGTCATACGCAACCTGCCCAGTAAAGCTTCCGCTTTCTGCGGTGGTGTCGCCGTAGATGTAGTGCGTCCCACTCAGCGTAAGCGTGTAAGGTGCAGGATTTGCCTGCTCTTGCTGAACCATATCACCGACGCGGAAGTTGGCGAGGTTTGTGTCGTCCGTCAGCGTGAGAATGGTATTGTCACCTTGCGCCGAAGAAGTTACTTCAGGCGTCGTGCCTAGGTTCATGGTAAACAGAATAGTATATGCAGCTTGAGTATTGACGATAGAACCAGTCGTTCCGCCGTCGCTAAATAGAATGTCAAGTGTGTTGGAAGGTCCAGAAGGTGGGTTGGCGCCAGTATCAAGTTGTGTCCCGTCTTCAGTAAAGTTGCCGCCACCACTTGAGTATTTCATATTAAAAATGGGTCCACCATCGGTTTTAAAAATTGGACCAGACGTGGGACAACCGTCATCACAAACAAGAGATAGCCAGTTGTTGTGTTCAACTACGTTTGTGTTTTTTAGCGTGAGATCATATTCTGTTCCTTGCAGCACCTCAGCGAGATTGTTGGGGCGTAAAGATGAGTAATAAGCTCTAACTTTGCTGAATGCTGTTGCAGCAACATTAGTAATCGCACTAGAGACTGGCGTATTACCACCGGATTGAGTGACGGTTTGACCTGCGGGGAATTCAGTTAGGTCTGTATCATCTGTGAGGGTTAGAACCGGCGCCTGAATTGTGCTGTTAACGCCGTCAATTCCATAATTGTTTAAACCAGCGCTCAGTGAAGTTGTAAACCCCCAACACCAATAAACGTGAGCTGATGTGCCTGAGGCCCTAGTATCTCCAGGACCATAAAGGTCAGCCCATTCGCCGTCCAAAGTCCAATTAACTCCATCATCAGAGTAGTAAAGTGCGTTACCGAATCCAGCTAAGGCGCCTGTGAACCTTACAAATGTAGGCACAGAGGCGACTTGAAGTTTTACATAGAGACTTTTAAAGGTAACCGTGTCGGGGGTTGGTGCCACACCAAACGGCTGCTTTTCAATCTGCAGTGTCGTGGAGCTGTAGTCAACAGGCAATGGTGCGGCCCCTCCTACTCCAAGTAATGCGTTCTCGGTGCGGATTTCGTAAAATTCGGGAGGAGCGACAGGTCCTGTTCCAACATCAGTAATCACACTAGTCCTCGGTGCTTTGAGAAGTTCAGCATTAACGAGTGCTTTAGCTGAGTATGTAATTGGTTCTGTTGATATGTTGGATGATTTAATATCTACATTAAAGCTTTGTGCGGTGAAGCGTTCGTCATCACTGAAGGAGATATCTGGACCAAGCAGGTAGTTACCTGTGTTAGCACTCCAGCTACCAGATGCTTCTGACAGTGTGACTGTGCGTCCTGTTGCATCAACACTACCGACTGTGCCGGTGATTGTTTTCTCTGGACCGATGGCATAGTTGCCAGTATTGGCAGACCAGGTTCCAGTAACGCTAGAGAGAATCATGTCTAGGCCTGTAATTGAAGAAACAATTCCCGATGGAATTTCAAGCCCTAGATCTGTAACGTTTGTGGCGTTGTCGGGGAATGTTGTTTGTCTTGAAGAATAGCCAAAGTAATAAGTGACACCGCCTGGGTTGCTACCTACAGCATATGTCCAGACAATTGTGGCGGTCCCGGCAGACGCAAAAGTAAGAGTCAACGACTGTGCTGCTTGCCCGCTGATAGTAGGTGTAGCTGTGCTGGGAGTTGCATCCCCGCTAACGACACCGTCTCTTACCACTCCACTATTACTGCAATTAAGGTTAAGTGTAAGCGTGCCCGCTGTTGTAACCGTAAAAGTCTCCGTGTAAGTGTCTTCATATGTGTAAGCCACGTTATTTAAAAATCCACCTTCAAAGAAAGAGTCTGTCCCAATCGTTCCGTTTATATTATATTTTGCGCTAGAAGAATAGGTTACTACGGAAGGAGGATATACTTTATCTTGGTGCACCTCATCACCCACCTCTAACAGGTTGAGGTCTGTGTCGTCCGTTAATGTGAGAATTGTAGCTCCGTCTACTAATCGATTTCCATTAATAAATACTCCCGCAAGCATGTGACTTACACTTGTGGAGTATGGACCAGTGGTAAATCCTGTGACCGCTGACGCTGTACGGGTCAAAGTCCACTCGTAAATACCTCCAGGAACAGTAGAAGAAGCTGTCAACGTAGGAGTTACAGGAAGACCATTGACGGTGAACGTAGCTGGCTGTTCTGCACTATTCTGATATACCCACCATTTAATCTCAGTGACAGCAGAAAATATAGATAAATCATCAATAACATTGTTGACAGTGTAAATAGTCCCTTTGCCTACTCCTAAAGGACGAGCAGTGTTTATTTGGTCAGTAAAGTCACTGTTATCAAATGCTTTGTCTGCTGTCTGCGTTCCAGTCCAAGCCCCGTCTTCTGACTCTAAGTTTAAAGAAAATTGCGGAGATGTAACAACATTAGTAATCTCACTAGTGGTTGGCGTTGCGGGACTGTTGTCCTGCTTGACGGGGTCACCAGCCTTGAGGAACACAAGGTCCTTATCACCTGAGAATGCAAGTTTTGTGCTTTCTTCATTGTCAATTAAAATTCTCCCATTAACCTTTACTGCAGCATATCTAGATGAATTAGTTGCTGAACCTGTGATAGCTACCCAGACATCTCCTCCGTTGTGAGGTACTGTAAAATAGGCTGGTGGAGAATTTTCTACAGCTTCCGCTATTGTTTCAATAGTTCCATTCACTAATATATCGTCCTTCTGATAGTATCCTCCCATCACCTCTAACTTATCGCTAGCTGATAATCCAGGAATCTTTAGATACAGTCTCGTTCCCGATCCTAAATATAAAGCTGTTGTAGATTCATTTCCATCAAAAGCGTTAGTAGCAGGGTAGCTGCTATTCATACCTGGTGAGGCTGAATCGTAGTCTGTAATAGTAGATCCGCTGAATCGCAAGCTGTCAGAGTATGTTATTGGTAAGGTTTTAGTAACACTCGTAATTTCATCCGTAGCAATCGGACGCTCACCGCCGTCATTGTTCTCAGTCAGTGTGACTGACTCAATCTCTACTTGGACTGCGACTTTGATGTAATTACTCTGTTCTTCTGCTGAGAAACCAATGGAGTCATCTACGGTAACAAAGCACCCAATGTTAAATGCGTATAGTGCTGGATCAACTGTATAGGTAGCGTTTGTTTCTCCAACTAAATCTTGCTTATCACCATTGATATCTAAATAGTTCCATTGATAAGTAATTGTATAAGGCTGCTTACCACCGAAAACATTCGGCACACAGGTAGCAGTCCATACATTATTACTATCATCAGCCGCAGTGACTACTGGGTTTAGCTCAAGTGGGTCGAGGACTGATTCAATAAATTCCTGACCGGTGATTTTATATGTGACGTCATCACGATTTACTGCGAGGTAATCGGTGTTCTCTAAGGAAGCCATGAGATTTTGTTGTTCTACGGAATAGGTGATATCGTTTCTGTTTACGGCAAACAGATCATCTGGATTGACGGTAGCCATTATTAAGGAGCGGTAGAGAGGAGAGGAACATTCGCCCAGCTATAGAGCGATAGGTAACGATCATCAAGTGTTCCTGGTTGCCAAGTATTGTTTTCAATATCTGGAATCAGTCCGCCGTTCATGTTACTGATACGGATAATATTATTGGCGCTGTCTTTGATGAACAGGGCGGGGTCAGCAACGTTGTAGTTGACTGCCATTTCACCGTATTCCATCTGTCCGGCTGTAGGTGTTTTTGCTGCTCCACCTTCCAGCACATTAGATCGCTTTAACTGAATCTTCACTTTTCTAGTCCTCGCTAATAAGCAATACCGTAGATAACAATCTACTGTATTTATTGTAGCGATTTAAGTTGCGTATTCGCCGCCGTCAATTGTCTCTGAGTAAGAGATTATACCAGCATCATCTTCAACAATTACAAAGGTGCCTTCGCGTCCTGGCTTTGCCAACTTACCTGATTCACTCTCAATGAATGTCGAGAAATCAGCAACCGAGATTTTACGATTGCTTGAATCTGTTATTCGATATAGAGGAAGCAGGTCTGAATCTTGTAATGCCATAATTAAGCGTCCACAAAGCTACTGAAATCCTTAACTAGATAATAAGCATCTACATAACCAGGTGTGGCAGCAACTGTGCCAGAGGTGGCTACAGCAGTTCCTATTTCTTGAAGTTGAACTGCGCCTTTCTGAACTGTTGTGCCATCCTTAATAGAAACAGTCGTTTCAGTTTTACCGAAGTCAGCTTCGCCTTCTACAGCAGTGTCATCTACTAATTCAGTAGTTACAACAATTGGGTCAGTACCTTTCAGTGCTGAGAGACTGCCTCCATTAGTAATGTTCTCAATATTGACTGTAAGATCACCAATCTCAGTATTGATATCAATAACATCTTGCTTGATATCTGTGATGTCACCTTCATTGACAGTGACACGAGCATCAATTAAAACGATCTCGTCGTTTGTTGCTTTAAGCAGGTCAGCAGGGACGACTGCTTCTGGATTTGGAGAAGCAACACCATCGTTTGCTACGACATCAGTATCAACAGCAATCGCTGGAACGACACCACTGCGGCTTGCTCTGTCCGCTGGGAGTGTTGCTGATGTTTCAAGTGCGGCATTAACACTAATGATGGGCTCACCTGGAATGGCATCATCAACTTCAATAGGCTCAATCCCACTGATTGTTGTTACACCTGCGTCAGAGCTATCGTGAAGCAGGTCCCAACTCGTGCCGTTCCAAATTGCGCGGTCACCTGGATCAACTTCTTCACCGTTGATGTTGGCGGCCCAGCCACCAGTAGCACCAGCGTTGGGGTGATTGTTGATATAAATGTCACCTACATTTACGCCAGTTCCATCTGTTGAAGGATCTTGTGCGGCTTGAGTGAAGTCACGACTGCCTTTATAGACAATCGTATCGCCAGCAGCGATATATTCTTTGAGCTTCTCTCCAGTTAGTTTGAAGTGTTTGCCATCGTCAGTCGGACGTTGAATAACAAACAGGTCGGTATTTAGCAAGGCCATAATTATGTTGTGTGAGGAAGACTGCTGATATC
>WLWF01002740.1_pt1 | contig 12319 bp, 18 predicted proteins | sample 6718331 | NCBI WGS metagenome assembly WLWF01 (sample SAMN12718692, study PRJNA515312) | sponge metagenome | isolation source: marine sponge | host: Mycale hentscheli | place: New Zealand: South Island, Marlborough, Capsize Point | collected 2003-05-01
TTCTTCTTCTAACCAAACCTTCATTTACTTGTTTATTTACTTTATTCCATCTTCTCATTTGGTTAGGAACTTCTTCGTATTTACCTTCGTTTAAAACTTTTAACAAGGTAGAGCTTTTTAAATTAGCAGGTCCAAGGTTGTATACCCAAGACACCAAAGCATCAAACTGAGATTGATTTAAAGGCACTTTTACAAGAGAGTTTACATAATGCTCGTACTCATCCTCTAATTCTTGCCAAAGCATAAATTCAGCTTTTTCTTTAGACCAAACATCACCTTCTTTAACATCTTTGGTATGGCCGTATCCTATTGTCCAAACGCCTGCTGGACATTTATATGCGACTGCTTGACCATCATCATTAACAGGCAATCCTTCAAATTTTTTGATTATACAAAAACCTTCGTCTGAAGTGTGCATTAAGTTCCGAAGATGATTGTTACGAAAGCAATTAATAAAGTTCCCATAAAACCGAAAGTCCCAAAAACTGCCATTCTTAGGGTTTTGTTTAAATCGTTCATTTCTTGCTTTATCTCTGCTGTTTCTTTGAATATGCTTTTCCATCTCTCTTCACATTTCGCTTCGTGCGATTTTAAGTCTGATGCAACAGATTGTACTGTATTTCTATTCGCCATCTTTTTTATCACCCGTATTGGATGCTCCAAAGTAAAACGATATAACTGCTGACGCCAACCCACCTAAATATCCTAACACTAAATTAATTAAAGCTTCAGAGTTTTGCTCAGGCGGCTGCAAGGTTACTAAAAATATGTAACCCATAAATCCACCAACAACAGCAATACCCATAATTCTAGCTGTCCAATCTTTGTTAAAAGTTTTTCTAGCGTCTTGTTTTTCTACTGTTTCTAGCCTAAATATATCTACATCAAGCTCTTTCATTTGAACTTCAAACTGTTGTTCAGCTTTTTTTAGTTCTAGCATTTGTTCTGGAGTGGCTGCTTGAATAGCCTTATTAATAGACTTTGGATCTGATTGACAACCAAGCACACCAGCAATAACTGACGCTGCTTGTCCACCTAACGGCCCACCTAATGCTGATCCTAAAGTTGGAGCAAGCGCTCCTACTACATTTTTAATTAAACCAAATTTCATAATTACCCCGCTAATGGATTTTTATTTTCTAATTTACTTTCTAGTTTAGTAATTTCTTTATCAAGAGATTGTATATCAGCTTTAATTGTAGCTATATCTGTTTTTATTTCAGTAACATCTGGAACAGAAATGCCGTCTATTTGTTTTTCTAAATACTGTACAGACTTTTCTATACCTGCAAATCTTTCCTCAATAATTTTTTGTTTTTGTTTGGTGTCACCTATACCGCCTATCTTAGCTTCTAAATTATCCAACCTATTCACATACTGAGCGCCTTGATAGCCGAAGCCAGCAAGCGTTGTAACAATACCAACAAGTGCTATAAGTTGTGTTGTTTTGTTTTCAAACCAATTCATTTCAGTCTCCTATAATGTTGGCTGTAGTTTTTTTAATTCAGTCAAAGTCCTTATACTTTGTCCTGCTAGGCCGTAAAAAGCCGCAGTATTATCTGAAAGGTTGCTATTAGTATAAATGCTTTTTGGCTCATACCAAAATTCTTTTTCAGGTATGTAAGCAGTTCTGTAATTATTGAAACCTGGCAAAAAGCCCATAACCGCTATAATAGCGTTTTCTGAACCATACTCGCCAGTTTCTTCTTGCTTTGCTGCAACTTGTTCTTGAGCTTTTTGTAGATTTTGAGCAATTATGTTTTTAACAATAGTTTTGTTTTCTGAATTAGTAGCAACAGATTCAATAGATGTGTCCATTTGAGTTTGAGTAGTTTCTGTTGTTATGCTTACAACAGCTATTTCGGTTGATACATTTTCTGTTGATATTGTTTCTGTTTCTACAACATTTGAATTAAAAGAGGTATCTGATACAGACATACTACTCATATCAAGAACTTGGTTAGTTTGAGCTGTTGAAGATGCAAATTGATCTGACATACTAGGAGAGCTGCTTGTACTAAAACCAGCGTTAGATGAGTTACTTACTGCATTTCCAGAAGCTACGCTATTGCCTGTAGCATGAATAGAATTACCAGAATTAGTACCGCTAACACTTTGATTTGCCGTTCTAATTGTAGATGCAATAACTTTAAGGGCTATTTCTCTGGTAATAGAGCTTTTGCCTTTTGTATTTTCTTTTTCAATTGTTTGAAACTCTTCTTCAAAAACCTCTTCCTCTATTATTTTTTCTTTTATTTCGGCCTCAGCCATACGTTCTTCTATAGCTTCAAATACTTCTTCAACCACCTCTTCTGAAAAAACTTCTTCTACAAAATTTTCCTGCGGTTCATCAAAATCAACAAGTTCTTCTTCATTTCTTTCTTCAAAAATTTCATTAGTTTCTTCATCAAACCATTCCTCTAATTCTTCTATTGTATCAAATTCAATAAATGTTTCTGGCTCTCTAAAATCTTCTACTAAAAGTGTTTCTTGAAAAATAAACTCTTCAATCATTAAATCTTCTGTTGGAATAAAAATTTCTTCTTCTGGTAATGGCAAAGAATCAACAAACACAAAAGGTTCAAAACTCTCTTCTTGAGAAAACATTTGTTCAAAAATTATTTCTTCTTCAAACACAAACTCTTCAAAAATTATTTCTTCTTCATAACCGTAATCTACGTTAGTATCATCAAAAAAAGCTACTGATTCTTCTTGTCTATACCCCGCACAAAAAGGAGCGTATTGAGGATCTTCTTCACATTGCTGGTCATCGTATGCATCCCAATAGTTAGGACATGATTCACTATAAAGATCAGTTATATCGCATTGTTGAGATAAATAAGTTTCTGCATAGTATGGACATTCTTCAGAATAAAGTTGATTAATATCGCACTGCTGAACCTGATAAGCTTGAGCATACCCTGGACAAGACTCTGAATACAATTGATCAATATCACATTGTTGGGTCTGATAGGCTTGAGCATATCCAGAGCAAGATTCAGAGTATAGCTGGTCTATATCACATTGTTGAATTTGATAGGCATCAGCATAACCTGGACAAGTAGCATCATTTAAAGGGTTGCTACAATCAAGCCCACTACCAGATCCCCAGCCAAATAAAGAACCGCCATTTTCTAAGTTTGTATTTTTATCAGAGTTATTCCAATCATAGTTGTAACAACTAGAAGTGTTGGTTGATCCAGTATTGCACTCATCATGATAGTAATAAGTGTATGAATTATCTTTATTAGCCCCAACCTCACCTATAAGAACATCATGATTAATAATATCAAGATGGCCATAACGAAGATCAAAAGAGTTATTGTTCCAAAGTATTATTTCAAAGCTGTTGTCTGATGCTCTGTTGTACTCTCTAAGATCATACCAGCCAAATATCATTTTGCTTGAGTCACCCCAAGACTTCATACGAGAATTACTGTCTCTAATTAAGTCGGTCCAGAAAGCATATATGGTGTATGTATGCTGCCCGTTAATAGGATCAGGAGTATAGTCGTTACAATAGCTGCCACTAGAGCCAAAATGGAGACATCCATTAGTAGCCATCCTCGCTTGGCTGAATGTAGAGCCATAAAAAGTAAAATCAAAAGTAAGATCAATTGCGGGTGAAATGCCATCATCAGATACCTCATATGCTAACTCACCTTCAAAATTGTTAGCGTTAGTTTGTAACTGGTAAAGATCTTGGTTAGCTTCGTATGTGTACTGAGCTGATAGATTACTTGCAAGTAATAAACAACATATTATTTTAAACGAGCGATACATTCTTTCTTGAGTTGAGAATTTGAATGCCAGGTTCTTTTACAATTTTGAACTTTTTCTTTGTACCAAACTTTATAGTCAGGTCTTTCTCTTTTGTTTTCTTTCCAAGCAACTGTTGCTTGCTCGCCAATCTTACCTTTGTACGGACAAGGCGTTCCAGCCATTTCCATAGCATTAAAAACTCTAGGATCTTGACAAAGAATAGATACTGAAGCTACTTTCATTCCAGTATCATAAAGGTACTTTGAAAGTTTTAACCGTTCGCAATTTTCATCCCTTACGGTCTTGCCTCCAGAAAAACCAAAAACCTGGCCCTGGAACGCACCAGAGCGGCCTACAGTACAAAGATCTTGCGAATAGGACATAATGCTTGGGGCTATTGCAGAAGCTGGTGGTGCTTCGCTCTTGACGTTTTGATTAATGGTCTGGGTTGAATTAGATTCATTAATGTTTCGGTTCGTATTATCAGACTTAGAATTGTTTTCGTTTACGTTTCTGTTGTCAGTTGTAACATTAGAATCTGAGGTTGACTGGTTAATGTTAGTGTTTTGATTCGTATTATTACTTGTTGAGGTCGAATTATTTGTGTTGTTGACATTTTGATTAACGGTTGAATTAACGGTTGAGTTAGATGTCGAAGTCGAAGTGTTGACGTTGTTATTCGTATTCGTGTTATTTGAAGTCGAAGTGTTTACGTTTGTATTTGAACTTGTTGATACATTCGTATTTGAGTTGGTGTTAGTAGAAACATTTGTATTGGAGTTTGTGTTAGTCGAATTATTCGTGTTAGTTGATACGTTGGTATTAGAGTTTGTGTTGGTGTTCGTATTGTTATTCGTATTGTTATTAGTGTTAGTATTGGTATTAGTGTTTGTGGTTGTAGTCGTATTAACTGTATCTAAACTATTGTTTTCGCAATACTGAGATCCGTTGACGCAAGCTGTACCAGACTGTTGAGAAGATTGAGCGTTAACATTTACAGACAAACCAATAACCAAGGTTACTAAAAAACCAATAGCTGACCAGGCTATTATTCTGTCATGCTGTTGTTGCTCCTTGTCCATCTGGCTTATAAACTCCTAGTTCAATTAATTTAGCTCTATTATTCAAATGCTCTAATTTAATATCCTGTTTGCTTTGGCCTGTATATTTAACCGCCATATATTTTTTAATCATTTGCTGGTTAATATCTATTCCATCTACGATAACTGATGCCAAAACTCTGCCGAATTTACCTTTAGAGTCTTTTAATTGCGTCTGTAAGATGACGTGATTGCCATTTGATATGGCGTCTTGTAAAAACTTAGCAGCTAGCTTACCTCTAGCCTTTTCGTCTTTGTCGCGAGTGCGAGACTCGGGGGTGTCAATACCGTATAAACGTACACGACACTTATGATGAATATTAAAACCGAGATCCAGGTCAGCGTCAATAGTGTCACCATCAACCACTTTAGTGACCTGGCAACTATACTCATACATTATTTTTTCTTACGAGGTCGGCCTCTTTTTTTGGGAACTTTTGTATAAGCTTCGTTTATATTGGGAGTGCTAGGATCATCAGCAACGTACCTACCTTTTTTATTTCTGGCCCTAACAGTTTCCATATCCTCTTTAAGAGGGTTTGGCAATTCAGCCGAACTAAGAGGCGTAAAAAAATGTAATACTTTTTTCCACCAAGACATGTTACTTCTTAAACTTAGAAACTATTTTTTTAACATTTGAAACCATGATGTCCCAATTGTCAGGTGCAAAACTTTTTGTTGCTAAACAAGCAATTAAAAAAATAATTGCTAACGGAATTACTACGTCCATTATTTAGACTCTTCAGGTTTGTTTTGAAGCTCGTCAGTTTGCTCGTCAATGTTTTCAACAACTGTATCAATTACGCCTTCGTAAGTTTCAGTTACAGTAGTAACAACGCCACTAACATCTTGCAAAGCTGCACTTGAAAGATTGCCTGCTGTTTTAACAGTTGTATCAACTGTAGTCATAGCTATCTCTTTACCACCCTCAATTACTGAATTAACAGTTGCACATGAAGTTGCAAATAAGCCAATTAAAATTAAATATATATTTTTCATTTTAGTTTTCCTCGGTTGTTTCTTCTTTAGATTCTTCCTTAAAAGATTCTTTAAAAGTATTTTCAAACACACTTAAAGATGCGTTTATTTGGTCAAGCTCAAAATTGAGTCGACCCTGTTTATTTCTTAAATCAACCATCTGATTATACAGATATTTTTGTTGATCGCTAAAATCTTTTACCTTTAGCTCTTGTCCGTCTAATGTTACTTTTGCTTCTTCGCTCATTTATTCTCTCCTCGCTAAAGTTAAATTAAGATACTAAAGTTTTAGTTTCGCTTGTTGGATTGATTTGTCCTGCAATGTTTGCATCAAGACCATCTTTTAAAGATTGCACCTTTTCTTCACCCATTGCACTTTCAACCCAACCTTGAACCTCTGCTGAAGTTACGCTATCAAAGTCTATAAAGCCTGATAGGTCTGAGGTGTCTAGGTTTTGAGTACCATAAACGTATGCTGTGTAAGGTACGCCTTTTGCATCTACCTCAGTATCGGTAGCGTTTAATATCCAATGCACGTTATAAATAACGTCAGTGTAGTCTCCTTCAGTAGGGTATACGTCTACTGTGTTTACATCCCATTCATATGATATTGCCATTTTTATTTTCCTCTTTTAAAAATTATTTAACCACAATAAAGCACACACGATACAAGTTTTACTCCTGTGTCAGAATTACCTATTGTTACTTTTCCAATTGTTTTGCTTCTAACGATGTCGTCTGACTGCACTTTAGCAGTACCATCTCCGTTTGATTCTAATAAATCACCACCATTACAAGCTCCCGTTACTTTAATTGAACCAATACCTACAGAGGTTACGATTGCTTTACCATCAGCATTAAAACTATTTAAAATGCCATAAACCCTAGTATCTCCTTCTGTATCAGAGATTTTAATTTTTGCGTGGTCTGCTCTTGTCTGCCCAGATTTTGGATTTGGTTTGTCTTTTCCTTTATCTGTTTGAGTCTCTGAATATACGTCTAACTCATCTATTGTTGAAACTACTGTTCCAATAGGTGTTGAGCTATTTATACCTGATGATTCGTGATTTCCTGAAAATCCATTATATGAAACAGTAGAGCCACTAACAACAATTGTTCCTTCGGTTGTTCCGCCTTGTTGGAAACGCATCATATCTCCATCGGCTGCTGACCTATTTAAAATTAAAACAACTCCTCCTCCTACTGAATTAATTGAAGTGGCTATATATGCTGCATCAAAAGCTGAAGTTTCAACGTCTAACCTATAACTTGGAGAACCCCCAATTCCAACATCACCCTGTCCCGTAATTCTCATTAGCTCACTAGCGTTATTAATTCCACCTGCGAATATTATGTCTCTATAAACAGAAGTATGCGTTCTTGCTTGCATCACTAGATGACCAGCTTCTGAACTAAAATCACCTGAACCTGCTGCTGAGACAAATATTTTTCCTGTTGCACCTGAATCTTCTGAAGCATCAACGTAAGTATCTCTTGAACTATTAATTAAGACTAAACCTGCTACATTTAACTTTGAATATGAAGCAGGACTAGTCGTTCCAATTCCAACATTTCCAGAGCTATCAATCCTCATGCGTTCATCAAGACCGCTGCCTGTTTTGAATCTAATTTTATCGTTCGCACCTACAGAGTTTTGGTCTATTCTTACAAAATCACCAGAGGCATCTTCTAGTTTTATTGCCGCATCACCTGAAGAAACTTCAACATGAATTTTTTCATCTATTGTCGTTGCCCCAATACCCACGTTGCCTGAGCTATCAATAGTTGCTTTTACAGTTCCTTCTCTTGTAGCTGCTGAACCTGTAAAAAATCTAAGTGCTGTTGCAGGATTTTGTTCCCCAAAGCCACCGCCAATATTTACTAGGTTTGTATCAGCAGCAGCAGAGTTGCCACCTATAAGAGTAAAGCCTTCTGTTTCTGTACCTGAATCATGTTGCTGTGCTGTTATTGCAGTGTATTTTGCAGCATCATCTGTTGTTATACCAAGTTGTATATTACCGCCAGTTGTAGTGTTCCCTGCAAGTTGTGAAAAAATTTGACTTGAAATAGTTGTAGCCCCATCAATGTCCACGACATCAAGGTTAGTAGTACCATCTACATCTAAATCTCCGTTAAAGTCTACATTGCCTGCAACTGCAAGTGTGGTAGCCATATCAACAGCTCCATCAATATCTACGACATCTAAGTTTGCTGTTCCATTTACATCAATAGAACCTTCTAAGTCTATGTCACCATTTACAATAAGATCATCTGTAACTGTTAAATCATCTTGTACTTTTAAATCTACTACGCTAAGACTAGCAAAAGCGTCAACTATTGCTGCTCCGCTTCCTGCTCCGTCTGAATAGACAACTTTAGTATCGCCAGCAGGAATGGTGATATTTGCACCTGAGCCTTGAGAAATTATTATATTTTGAGAGCCACTTGTAGCATTTTCAATAAACCAAAGTTTAGAAACTGTATTAGGGCCAATTGTAATAGTGCAGGCTGAATCTAAAGTACCTGTATATTTTAGGTATATTGATCTCCCTGGATCAGTTGAACCGTCTGCTATGGTGGTTGTATGCGTATCAGCGTTAGTGGTGATGGCTTCGGTCCCATAACTAAAAGCTTCCGCAATTAATTCTAAGTTGGTGTTGGTACTTGTTCCCCAAGTCCCTGACTCATCACCTGTAGCGATTTCCTTGAGTCTTAAATCATTTACATAAGTTGCCATATATTGCCTCTGTTTGTTATTCTACGCTACTTCTTCCCAAGTTGGTATTTGAGTTTCATCTATTTCCGAAAAAGAAGATGATTGCGTATCAGTTATAGTAGTATAGTTTGGAGTTTGGCTTTCATCAATACGCGACCATATTAAAAGTTTACCAACTTCTCCTGTTGCGCTAACTCCATTTGGGAATACGTTTGCTTTTGCATTAAAGGTAACAGTTCCAACAGACCCTGTTACGCTGTAACCTACTACAGAAATATTATTGTTGGTTACAAGAGAAATAGATCCTAGCGCAGATGTTCCAGCAACTCCTGTTGTAATAATAATATTTGCATCACCCTCAACATTAACAGAAACATTTCCAAGGGTACTAACCAGGCCATTTAATGATACAACAGCTTGTGATTCTGTGGTAACTGTTCCTAAAGCAGATGTTGCTACTTGACTGGCTGGAGTGACGTTAGCTTCAGCATCAACAGTTAATGTGCCTAAAGCAGAAGTTCCAACTTGACTGCTAGGAGTTATATTTGCTTTACCTATTTGGGTTACAGTTCCAAGAGCTGAAGTAAGCTGAATGCCTGCAAGAGTCACATTTGCCTCAGCATCAACTGCAATTGTTCCAAGAGCAGAAGTTCCCGCTTGGCCTGTTGGAAAAACATTTGCTTCTGCGTCAGCAATGACTGTTGGCGTTCCAACAGAAGAAACAATAGATGGAAGTGTTGCAACCGCTTGTGCGTTTACTCCAACTCCGCTTACAGCTCCAGTAGCGCTTTGCCCTGTAACAGCTACATTTGCTTCTGCATCAGTTGCAACAGTACCTAAAGCAGATGTTGCTGCTAGGCCAGTTACATTTACAAGAGTTACAGCAGGCTCGCCCCAAGGGCCAATTCCCCATTCAGAACGACCCCATCCAACAGCCATAGTTGGCTCCTATTAAGCTATTCTGATAATAGCAGTAGAGGCAGCAGCGGCAGGAAATACAATAGTAAAATCTCCTGCGGTTGAAGTTTTATCACCACCAAAATCAATTGTTGCTACTGATTTATTTGAATCGCTTGAGTTGTAAATCATACAACCTCTAGCTGTAATGGTAGCAGTACCAAAAGTTAAATCAGCAAAGTCTGTAAAAGCTGTTGTTCCAGATGATGTTGGATTTACGTTTGTTAAATTAGCTCCACCTGAAGTGTAATTAGTACCAGATGCTTGACCTGTAGTGGTGAAAGAAGTTGTAGTAGCTCCTAAAGTAGCTGATGAAGTATACAAAGCCAGTTTAAAAGTATCAGCTCCATTATCAAAGTCATGATTGCCTTTTAAAAGCTCTACTTTAAAACTTGTTGTAAGTGTTGATGTAATTGCCATAATTATAGTTTCCTAATTAAATCAGAAGCTTGAGTTAAACCTTCTTTATCTAATTTATTATTAATTGTAATCCTATCAGATTTTATAGCATTTTGCATATATTGTTCAATAACTTTTGTAATGTTGTCTTTGTAAGTTTTAACTTGCTCTTGTATTTGTTCAGGAGCATCTTCGCTTGTTCGAATAATTCTATCAATACAAAGTTTTGCCCAAAACTCAGGTGGATGGCCGCCCTCATCTGTTGTATGCACTTCTATAATTCCCAGCTCAGGTCCAGCTTTATAACTCATTACCATTTGTTAGGTTCTCCTACTTTATTTTTTTTAAGGTGGCTGTCATGTTTATCAATTAAGACAGGCTCTTGATGCACTTTTTTTATATCTAAATCACTTAATTTTTTTACTTGTACAGAATCTTCGTTTTGCAAAACAACCAAAGGATCTGCAAGCCTATGATAACCGTATAGTTTTTGCTCTGCGGGTACATCTGTATCTAATAAAGCGCTACTATGAGCAACTTCTACTTGAATACCTTTAGATATACATTTTGATAACCAAAATTCGCAACAGGCTCTGCCTGCTTCTGCAAAATGCAGATTGCCTTTGTAAGAAAAGTCTATACCAAATAATTTTAAATTAGCTACTTCATTCCAATAAGCAAAGGCTATTGCATAGGCAACCGTATTATTTAAGTAAAAACAACTTGTTTGTTCTACAATTTCTTTAATTGGATAGCTTTTAAGACCTGGACAACGCTCATCTAATTCACAAGTATAAATAGGGCCTTCATGTTCTGTTAGTAGTTTAGACATACTATCGGTTTGACCGCCTGCATCATCAGTATCTAAGAATCTAGATGCTGGATCCATCATAAATACTCTATCATGATAAATTACAGATGCTACTGCGTTGATAGCCCACACCTCATCAAAATGAGTACCATGAGATTTTGCCAAGTTGTAATCAAACCAACTTTTTCCCATACCCACAATAGCTACAGTTTTACCTTTAAGGCTTTTAATTTTTTTCATTTTCTCTCCTTTTTTTACGAAACAGAAGTTCGCAAAGAATCGTAACGATATTCGTCTCTTCTTCCTCTAGCCTCTGCTTGGTTCTTCAATCTTAAAATTTCTAAATTAAATCTTTTTTCATAAAGACCCATCATATCAGCATCACCCTTCATAAAAGTGTAGGCTTCAACTAAACATCCATATAACAAAGCGTTTCTTGCATTTTGCGAAATCCACGTACCAGATGTTTGACTTGTTAAACTGCTAGGATCATACAGATAATGAAGCTCGACATTGTAATCTTGATCTGGAACAGGAGCCACAATAAGAGTAGATCCATTATCAGACCCTGTAGAAAGTTCTTTATCAAAATCTGCGTAATACAAAGGCCTGCCTCTTTCTGAGGTAGCCGTTGGATCTGGAGAATATTCTCGCATAAAACTTGTGTGTTTTTTATCTAAATAGTGATAGTCTCCATTTCCATCAATAACAGCCAAAGAAAAACTTAATTGAAAATCTGATGGAGCTGTAAGATATGTATTTCCAGTTGTTAAATTACCAGTTACATTTTTTCTAAAAAAATCTAATTGTATTAACTCAAAAATTCTTTCTTCAGCATTTATTATAAAATCATCCAAAGTTGAAACAAAAGTAGTCTCACTATTTTGTACATAATTCTGTATTAAAGTTTTTAATTGGGCTAATGTCATGATGTAATAATTGTAACGCTTCCTAGTGATGATGTCATTTTGGAAATTACAAAGTTTGTTGGCAGAGTTGAAGGATTCATAAAGTCATCTTGAAAAATGCTAGAACTTGTAACTACAACAAAACCTTCACCAGCTTCCGCGTCATTATTTGGTCTTGGTTTATACAAAGCTTCAGGATCTGAAACATGAGGTTCTGGTTCTAATTGAGGATGTTTTGGCTCATAACACTCAGGGCAAACTTTAAAGCCTGTCCATTCTTCCTTTAATTCACTAAGTTTATACTCAAAAGAACATCTATCGCATAGCGCTATTGCAAATTTGCCAAGTGCGTAAGCCATTTTAATTCATCCTAATACTTGGTCGTATTTTAAAAGAAGCCCTATCTTCATCTTGATCGGCAGCTCTTCTAAATTCTTCTTCGTACAAAGCTTTTAACTGAGGAGTTAATTGTGGAGCTTTTTTTAAAGATAGATAATAAGATAAACCTGCGACAAAACAAGGATAAAACCTAAAAGGCATATCCATAGTATTTGTTGCAGCATCTGCATCATCCATTCTAATAATTTTATTAAATACCAAAATATCGGTAGAATTTTCTGGGGTTGGCCATACTTTTAAAACAGGAGAGATTGTTTTGTCTAAAAAGTATTGAGACGGTCTAGCTTGA
>WLWF01002743.1_pt1 | contig 12308 bp, 12 predicted proteins | sample 6718331 | NCBI WGS metagenome assembly WLWF01 (sample SAMN12718692, study PRJNA515312) | sponge metagenome | isolation source: marine sponge | host: Mycale hentscheli | place: New Zealand: South Island, Marlborough, Capsize Point | collected 2003-05-01
GCACGGCTCCGGCTGTGCGTCTTGCGCCGAGTCCGGCTACGACACCGGCAAGCCTGCCGATCTGTATTTGCTCACTCGCAATAAGCGCGGCCTGCAGGAGACGCAGTACGGCATCAGTAACGTCCTGGATCAGCGTCTCGTCAAGCACGAGGCGAACGGCTGGCGGTTGGTCGACGTGATAAGCGGCAACGGCGACGAGATCCTCGCGCTTGAGAACCTGATCAAGGACGCGATGAAGGCCGAGGGCATCTACCGGCGCGAGTACAAAGACGAGAAGTACGACGGCTACACTGAGGCATGGAATGGTGAGGACGGATTGCACCCGTTCATGTCGCTTGAGATTTTAATAGAGTGGGCGGATCGCGCGCTGGCGCGCAGGGAGGTTGTGGCATGAACAGTAATAAGGCTAAAGGAACGCGCTGGGAGAGTGCTGTCCGCGATTACTTGAACAGCACAGGTCAGTCGGCTCATCGTATTGCGCAGGCCGGTGATGACGTCGGTGATATTCATCTCAACGGTACGTGGTCGCTTCAATGCAAGGACGTTGCAAACCAACGCTACGCCGAGTGGGTGCCGGAGGCAGAGCGGCAGGCAGATCGTGCTGGTCTTAAGTACAGCGCCGTCGTCCACAAGCGTCGCAACCTGTCGGCGGGCGAGGCGCTCGTCGTGATGACGCTGGACCAGTTTACAGATTTAACTAATCAACTAAGAGTAGCGGAAATGCTTGGGAGGCAAAGTGGAAATCAATTCACTACTGGCTAAATTCAAGGGCGTCACTGCCGAGCGCGATGGGTGGCTCGCGGTCTGCCCTGCTCATTCGGATTCGCATCCGTCGCTGCGCATCACGGTCGCGAATGGCAAGGGACTGATGAAGTGTCGCGCGGGCTGCGAGACGAGTGACGTCCTCTTTTCGGTGGGCATGACGTTCGCTGACTTGGCGTCGGTTACGGGTAGCGCGGATCTGATTCAGGCGGACTCACCCTTGACGGATGACGATTTGGCACAGGTCGCCGCCTTCGTGAGCGATAACCCCTTGTCTGAAGCCGCTGAGACGTACGCTAAGGCCCGTTTCGGGGTCTCGAGTACCCTGGCAGCCCTTTTAAAGTTAGGGGCATACAGCGGCGTTGACGGTGAACGGCTGCTGGTGCCATTCTGTACACCGGATGGTCAGGTCGTCGGATGGCAGGCTCGAGCCCTGTCCAATGACGCACGAGTCCGGTGGCTTGGCGCGCGTAACCCGTCGTCCGGCGGCACCTGGTCCAAGGTGGGTTACTTTGCTGGGGGCAACGGCGTGGACGAGGTCATCGTCTGCGAAGGCCCAGGAGACGCTCTCACCGCTGCTGGTGCAGGATTCGACTCGATCGCCATACGCGGAGCCGCCATGTCCGATGTGGCTCCCACGATCAGCGAGTGGGTCGGCCAACGGCGAGTCGTCGTTATTGGCGATGGTGACCCGGCGGGTGAGCAGTTCGCGAGCCGCATGATGGAAGCCCTACTCGCGCGTGGAGTGAACACGGCGACGTTGCCGATGCGCAGCGGCACCGATATAGCGGACTGGTATGCGGAGAACCCGGCGGCGTTCGCTGGGAACTTCATCCGTTTTGTGACTACTCGGGCGAAGAGCATGGATCAGACGTATGCGATCGCTACGCGGCGTAACGTCGATCGGTTCCCGTTGACTGACTTGGGGAACGCGAACTACGCGGCGTTCATCGCCTCATGCAACAATACGCCTGTCCGTTTCTGCCCTCAACTTGGGTGGCTGATCGCGGATCGTGGTGTGTGGCTGCTTGACGAGTTGGATGAGGTCCGCTCGATCGTGCAGGCCGTCGCGGAAGAGATCAAGGAGATCGCTGACGCTAACGCGGGGGACAAGGAGTGGGCGGGCTGGGCTAAGTACAGTCAGTCGGCTACCGGGATCTCGAACACGATCCGTGAGATGAAGGCGCTGCGGCATGTGTCGACGCCGCTTGAGGCGTTCGACCGGCATAAGGATCTGCTGGCCGTGGCGAACGGTGTCGTCAACTTGCGGACGGGTGAGTTCTTTGAGCCGGACGAGGGGCTGATGCTGACGCGGAGACTGAACGTTTCGTATGACGCGGACGCTCCTGCACCGCTCTGGGAAACTTTTTTAAGCGGCATTATGTCAGAGGACGTTGAGATGGTCGATTATCTTCAACGGCTAGTGGGCTACGGGATTACGGGCCGTACGGACGAGCAGTGTTTCGCCGTCTTGTGGGGCACGGGAGCGAACGGTAAGACCGTGTTCACCGCTACGTTGTCGCACGTCTTCAACGCGATCACCACGAACACACCGTTCAGCACGTTTGAGGTGAAAAGCGGCAGCGGCGGCAGCATCCCGAATGACGTCGCGGCCCTACGCGGGGCACGCCTGGTCATGGCTGCTGAGGGTGAGGCGGATAAGCCAATGGCGGAGGCGCTGCTCAAGCGGCTCACCGGACGCGACCCGATCACCGCGCGGTTCCTGCATAAGGAGTACTTCACGTTCTATCCCAACTTCCTGATGATGCTGGCCACGAACAATAAGCCAGCGTTCCGTGGGCAGGACGAAGGACTCTGGCGCAGGGTCAAGATGGTCAAGTTTGATCGCTTCTTCACACCGGAGGAGCGCGACCACCGGATTCAAGACAAGTTGGAAGCCGAGGCACCGGGAATCCTGGCATGGGCAGTAAGGGGCTCAATGAAATGGTTTGAGCAAGGGCTCGATGATCCGCAAAAGATCAAAGAGGCGACCGGCGACTACCGGATCAACAGCGACCCGCTGGTCGGATTCCTACCGGGCATGTACATCAAGGACGTCCACTCCTCGTTCCTGAAAGGCAGTCAGTTGTTCAACGACTACCTCAACTGGACAAGCGAGGAGAACCTGAACCCGCGCGAGATTGTCACGCGCAAGAAGTTCTTCGCCATGCTTGAGGAGCGTGGCTACCCGAAGCGCGTCGGCGGGAAGGACAGGCAGATCGTCTTTGACTTTGTTCGCCGTAGTCGACCGACCGACGAGGTGCTGGCATGAGGTTCGCAGTGTGCTTGCTCGGCGCCGAGATCTTCGCGTTGGAGTACACGAGTGACGTGGGGGAAGAGTTTGACGGTGAGGGTGTGAGGTTGACGACGAGTGACTTGTCGTTCGGGTTTGGTGGAGAACCATTCAGCGAGTACTACTATGAGGATGAGGAGAAGGCATGAGGGAGTTCACACTTCATCTTGAAGGCGCGCCGGTAACGGTGAACATGACGGAGACGCTTGAAGATCTTGATCTTTTCTCTGAGTGGCTACTGGCAGTTCAGAACCAGCCGATCGCTGTAGACGTTGAGGCTACCGGCCTGGACGTGTTCAGCGCGGACTTCAGACTGCTCAGCGTGCAGTTCGGTGTACGGGACGAGGCTTACGTTATCCCGTGCTACCAGCACGAGAAGGTGCAAGACACTATCCGTAAGGCGCTTCTACGAGCCAGCAAGCCGGTCTTTCATAACGCTAGTTACGACCTTCTTGCCTTGCTTCCACGTCTCGGCTTCCCGGCGGATAAGCGTTGGGATAACGTCGAGGACACGAGGACGCTCGCGCATCTGATCGACCCGCGCAGTAAGCAAGAAGGCGGCTCGGGCCACGCGCTGAAAGACCTGGCGACTGTCTGGGTCGACTCGAACGCGCCGGACTCACAGACGGAACTCATGCAGCGGTTCCGTGATCTCGGTGGTAACAAGACGACCGGCTGGACGCTTATCAGCCCAGACGATCCTATCCTCGTAAAGTACGCGGGCCTGGACACTATCTTGACCCGGCGCATCTTCGACGTGCTAGACGTGCTCGTCACTGAGGCGGGGCTCGATCACCTGCGAGCGTTCGAGTACCGGCTTGCTGAGTGCATCAGGTCCATGCAATCAACCGGGCTACGCATTGACGTTGACTACACGACCAGGCTTCACAGTAAGTTGCAGTTAGAGGCCCAGGAGTTTGAGGCTATCGCCGCGTCCTACGGTGTCGAGAACATCAACTCGACCGCGCAGGTGTCCAAGGCGATCGTTGAGATGGGCGAGACGTTGACTGAGAAGACTGACGGCGGCGCACTCAAGGTCGACAGGGCCGTGCTGCTTCCGTTGGCTGATCTGGACAACAATTGGAACAGGCTCGAGCAGCGGTCACCGAATCCGCTAGTCGACGCGATCCTGCGGGCAAAGCGAGCAGACAAGTGGAGCGCGTCCTACACCGGAGCGTTCCTCGACCTCAAGGACCGTAGCGACAGACTGCACCCGTGGGTGAACAGCCTGCAAGCCCGCACCGCTCGCATGAGCGTCAGCAGGCCGCCGCTACAGCAGTTGCCATCAAGCGACGCGATGATCCGCCGCTGCGTCATCCCTGACGACGGCTACGCGATAATCGCCGCTGACTACTCTCAGATCGAGATGCGGGTGCTTGCGGCGTTGTCGAAGGATGAGGCCATGACGGAGGCGATTCTGTCAGGCGTCGACCTGCACGACTATACCGCTGAGAAACTGTTCGGTAAAGGGTTCAGTAAAGAGCAGCGTAAACTAGCCAAAGGCGTCGGGTTCGGTAAGGTTTACGGCGGCGGGGCGACCACGCTGTCGCGGCAGACCGGCGCGGACTACAATGACGTTATGCGCGCCATACGTGCGTATGATGATGCGTTCAAGGGAGTCAAGCGTTACTCCAACCGGCTGCAAGCATCAGCCGAGCGGGGTAAGCGCGAGGTCGTGACACCGACCGGGCGGCACTTGCCGCTTGACCGAGACCGCACCTACGCGGCCACGAACTACGTCGTTCAGTCGACGGCGCGGGACGTGCTCGCGCAGGCCGTGGTTGACCTGTTTGATAAAGGGCTGGGGCGCTACCTGCTGCTGCCTATCCACGACGAGGTGCTTGGGCAAGCGCCAGTAAAGGAAGCGAATGAAATCGTGCAGGAAATCAAGGAAGTCATGCAGCGTGACTTCGACGGTGTGCCGCTGGCAGCGGACGCGTCAGTCTACGGCAGCACTTGGGCGAACGGCTACGGTTACTTGGAGAAGGTGTGAGCATGGATAAGAGCAGGATAGTTGCGACGCTAGAAAATGAAGAAGCGACCTTAATGTTTCTGGCTCAACACGGGGACGAAGAGTCGGTTATGAAACTGGTGAATAAGTACGCCGCGGCGATCAACACGGCGGCACAGAAGTACGCAGATATGTACGGGTTTGAGGATTGTTACGCGGAGGCAAGGTGCGAGTTTATTAGAAGGGTACTCACGCATCCCGCGGATGACACGAAAGGGTTCCGCACGATGCTGACGAGCGAGTTAGCGGACGCGGTGGCTACCCGCCTGAACCCGTACGGGCTTAGCAGGCGACAGATAGGGAACGTTGACTACCTACCGGAGTTCGAATTGTTGAATGATGAAGTTAATAATATGACCACCGGGGAAAACAATTGGGAGTTGTCGTTGAAGACGCAGGCGGTCATGGCGGAGGTGCTGGATGATGAGGAGATTGATATCCTTCTGCGCTGGGCCGAGTCGCCTAACCTGTCTGATACTGACTTAGCCAGTGATCTTGGTATGTCGCGGAGATCTTTTAAGCGACAAATGTCGGTGGCTATGGCGAAACTACGGGAGAACTTGTGAGCGAGTTCTATGATCACGAGGACGAAATGGAAGCGGACGAGTTCTTGCAGGCACACGGGCTGCTCGGGCAAGAGATCAAAGTACACTGCGAGCAGGAACCATCCGACTTCCTCACCATACGTAGGATCGGAAGCAACGTAGACACCGACATGGACGCTGTGATATCGCTAGTAACGCAAGTCAGCGAAACCAGCGCCGCCAACAACAAGATCACCGGCGGAGTCATGCTAACAGCCGCGACCGCCAGGATCGTTGCCGCCAGCCTTCTCAACGCAGCCGACGAGATTGAAGGCTTCATGACCATGTTCAGAATCGTAACGAAGGATATTGATGAGTGAATACGACTGGCCCACGATCGACCGACACAGGCGTCGTGAACGCACGATTGATGACGACTGGGAGGACTGGCGTGACGGCATCGTTGAGCATGACATGGTGAACGAGCCGCCGCATTACCGCTGGTTGCCGATGGGCATTGAGGCGATAGATATAACCGAATTGTTTAACTTCAATCTCGGTAATGCTCTGAAGTATGTCCTGCGGTCAAAGCATAAGGGCCGTGAGATTGAGGATTTGAAGAAGGCTCGCTGGTACATAGACCGCGAGATTAAGCGTATTGAGAAGGAGATGCAGTGAAGTTAACGCCGTACCAGGAGTTCATCCACGTCAGTCGCTACGCGCGGTGGCTTGATGATGAGCAGCGCCGTGAGACGTGGACCGAGACAGTTGACCGTTACATGACTTTTATGAAGGGTCATCTGGAGATCTTCGGCGTTAAGCGCGGGGACGAGACGTATAAGCAGGTCCGCACAGCGATCCTGAACATGGACGTGCTGCCGTCGATGCGTGCGCTGATGACGGCTGGACCGGCGCTGGAGAAGTCGCACATGGCAGCATTCAACTGCTCGTTCGTGGCGATGGATGACGTGCGCGCGTTTGACGAGATCGCGTACATCTTGATGAACGGCACAGGTGTTGGCTTCAGCGTGGAAGCAAAGTACACCGACCAGTTGCCCGTGGTTCCTGACTTCTTTACTGCCGGTCGTGAGGTCGACGTAGAGGACTCGCGTGAGGGCTGGGCGGGCGCGTTCCGTCAAGTGCTCCGTCAGTTGTATGACGGCGAGGTGCCGACGTGGAACGTGGATCAGGTGCGGCCCGCTGGTGCCCGGTTGAAGACGTTCGGCGGTCGTGCGTCTGGCCCTGGCCCTCTGGTGCAGTTGTTTGAGTACACGATTGAGACGTTCAAGGCTGCGTCGGGCCGTCGGCTCACGCCGCTTGAGGTTCACGATCTGGTTTGCAAGGTCGGTGACGTCGTCGTCAGCGGGGGAGTGCGCCGCTCGGCGTTGATCAGCCTGTCGGACTTGAGCAACTTTGACATGGCGAAGGCTAAGGCGGGTACGTGGTGGGAGCAGCACGGGCACCGGGCACTGGCGAACAACACGGCGGTGTACTACGACCGGCCTAGCCCTGAGTTGTTCCTGCGGGAGTGGCGCAACCTGATCGAGTCGCAGTCTGGTGAGCGTGGCCTGCTGAACCTGACGGGTGTGCGCGCTATGGCTCCGGCTCGGCGGGACTCGGCGCAGATCGCTGGCACGAACCCGTGCGGTGAGATCAGCCTGCGGTCGATGGGTCTTTGCAACTTATCAGAAGTGATAATCAAGCCGGAGGATACGCCTTCGACGTTGAAGCAGAAGGCTGCGATCGCCGCGATCATTGGCACTTGGCAGTCGACGTTGACGGACTTCAAGTACGTGCGCCCCGACTGGCGAAAGAACGCTGAGGAGGAGCGCCTGCTCGGTGTCAGCCTGACGGGGATCTATGGCAACAGGTTCACGAACGACGCCTCGGACCCGCGACTTCCTTCGCTGCTCGACGCTATGAAGAAGCGTGCGGTCGCCGTGAATGAGGAGTGGGCTGCCCGGCTCGGTATCAACGCGTCGGTGTCGGTGACGACGGTGAAGCCGTCGGGGACGGTCTCGCAGTTGACGGGCGTGAGCAGCGGCATTCACCCGTGGCATAGCCCGTATTACTCGCGGACGGTGCGGGGCGCTAACACGGATCCTGTGACACAGTTGATGAAGGACGCTGGCGTGCCGTCGGAGCCTGACGTGATGAACCCTGATAAGACGACGGTGTTCTCGTTCCCGATCAACGCGCCAGCAGGGGCACTGACTAGGGCCGATGTGACGGCGTTACAGCACCTTGAGATGTACAAGACGTACCGTGAGCACTGGGCCGAGCATCAAGTGTCGATCACAGTAACGGTGCGGCCCGAAGAATGGATCGACGTGTCCGCTTGGGTGTATCGCAATTGGGACATCTGCGCGGGGATCTCGTTCCTGCCGTTCAGTGAGCACACGTACCGCCAAGCGCCCTACACGGACGTCACGGACGAGGAGTTTGAAGAGTTGCGGGAACAATCCCCGACGACAGTAAGGTTCTCCGACCTCGTGTTCTACGAGTCAGAGGATGAGACAATCGGTTCGCGCGAGTTAGCGTGCGCAGCCGACGGATCATGTGAGGTAGTTGATATTGTTTAAGAAAGACATAACCATAGCAATCGTGTCAATAGTAGCGTCACTAGCCGCCGTGCTAGTGCTCACCCTACTCATGGCACCGGGCGCTGAGGGGTCAGAAATGAACAAGAGCAAATACCGAGGCAAGTGGTTTGACCCGTCGCTTGCTGACTGCCGTGAGGCGATCATGCAACGGGAGAGCCGCTTTAACTACAAGGCGAAGAATTCGACGTCGAGCGCGTCGGGTGCTTTCCAGTTCCTCGACTCTCAATGGCGTGAGAGCCTCGTGCATATTCTACGGCCCGAGATCAAGAAAAACTACCCGGCCCGCCGCGAAACGCTAGAGTCGCTAACCGGCAAGCCTATACACAAGTGGCCTGCCTTCTACCAGGACGCGGCCTGGTACACCGTAGTAGTTAAACACGGCGGACTGAAACACTGGTCGCCCGTACCGGCGGCCTGCTACTAAACGCAAAAAAGCCCCCCTTAGCCAAATGGCCGAGGGGGGCTTTCTTGTTTGCGAGACGGTCTATCCGCTCCAGGCGGGAAGACCAATGTAGCCAAACCTATAAGCGGTGACGGCGCTGGCTACAGGACGCCGCCACCGCCGTCTTATTCCTTTTTGTCGAAGTCGCTGATCGTATGGAAAAAACCAGTAGCGATACTGGACAGGATCCCGATCAGGCCGCCAGCGACGGTCGCCTCAAGTTGCGATCCGGTGTCGCTCATCGCCCAGAAAGCGAGAGCGCCGAAGGATAAAGGCAGTGTGACAGCGACCAACGCTAGGAGCCACGCCTTACTGCTCATGGTGATCTTGCTCGTTCACCGAGCCGTCAGGATTGGTTGTGCCCTTCGGCAGCAGCCACACGGAGTCGTGGGACTTATGACCGTAAATGTTGCCAGGTCCACCGGGCTCAAACATGCCGGGCGTGCGGTCCCGCAAGTAGTTCTCCCACGCCTTCAACGGGAAGCCTTGATCGTAGCGAGGCAGCACGTCGGTCTTATAGTAACCGAGGTCGTGGAGACGCTGCGCCATTCTGTGCGCCGCAGCAGACTTCAGTGACGTATCATGGTGGGCCTTCGCCAACGCAGCGAAGTCGGGAACCTTACCGTCCCAAAGTTGGATCTGCTCCTTGATCTTCGTCTCGGTCTTATCCCGTGAAGCCTGAATGTCGATCTTCCGGCTCGTCCAGTCCTTGTGACGGGGAGTGTGCTTACGCACCCAGCCCTCGTCCCACTTCTCCCAATGACAGATGTTGCCAAGCGCCGCGTAGAGTTCGCCAAGCGTGTTCCACTGCGCCGCAGTAAGGTCGTCCTTTTGTCCCTTGCTGACGATCTCCACGCCCATGCCGTAGGAGTTGAATGAGTCTTTCGGGATGTTGAACTGCGTCCACGGCTTGCTCGTGAAGTTGCCGGAGCCTGCGTGATAGCACGGCAGGTACGCGAAAATATCTAGTTGGCCGCAACGCCGAATGAGGAACTGGCTCGCCGGACTTGAGTACGATGGATGCCGCCAAACGAAGTTCGCCTGGCCGTTGTCCGCGCTGCACTTATTACCGTTGTGATCAGGATCCTTCGATGTAGTTGAGGCACCCGCAGTGTGGTGCAGCATGAGCGCAGCAGGTCGGCCCTTCGGCCCTTTCCACTTACTCATACCGTGCCATGTTCGCTCCCAGCCGTCCCACCATTTAACTTTCTGGAACGGTGCCTCGTTCATGGCGTGCTCAAAGTCTGTCTTCCAACTCATGTCGTCTCCTAGAACGCGTTGTGGTATTTCTTAATGGCGTTCCAAGCGGTACGCCCGTGATCAATCTGCATCCCCGTGCCCTCACCGTTACCCTGAAGATCAACGCGGTCGAATGCGTACCAGTAGATCCAGGTATTGGGGTGATGCTCGTACGTGTCACGCACGAGTTGATGGATCTTTTCGTCAGGGAGAGCGGGGCCGAGGAGCCCGTACAGGGTCTCGGTGACGCGTATCTTGCTGGCGTTCGGGAGTTTACGGGACTTCAACTCGCTTTTAACTTCGTTGAAGTATTTCGTCCAACGCTTACGACCCGTACCCACCTCGGGGTAAATGTGACAACCCCACCAGTCAATGGAATTCAACGCGCCGCGACGTTTCATCGCATCCAGCATTCTTCCCGCACGCTTCATTCCGCCGCTGCTTTCACGAGGCAGCATCGGGAAAGAACCGATCAGCGTCTTCGGGTCATTACCCTTGATGATCCGTGCAGCGATCTTCATAAGATCTGCTGCCTGGTCTCTGCCCTTATCGTTCCAGTGCTCAGCCGCGAGAAAGTCAACCAACTGTAACTCGTTAAAAATCTGGTACGAGTTGATGTGATTCTTGTAGCGAGTACTCAACTCCCACACGAACGGCTTGAAATCGTGATCCCAATCCTTCGGTAGTGAGTTCGTGCCCGGCCCGAGCCACGGCGCGTAGTGCGCCGCGTTCGGTTTCTGCGCCGCCCACTGCGGGGTCGCGTGCAAAACGTACGTGATGTTCTTACCCTTGTACCGTTCAAAGACGAGGTGATCCAGCAGATCCCACTCGTAGTGCCCAGGGCCGACAGCGATGTCCTTCCATGTAACGCCGTTGTCCCAGAGGCGAATGTTCTGCACGTCCACGACAGGATCCTTCGCCTGCCGCGTCGTGAAATGCACACCGATCGGTGCCATAGTTAACTCCCTATTTGTAGCCTGCCGGACTCGCCGGTCTTCGGGTCTTCCCAGAGCACGGTGCACTCGCCGGTCTTATTGAACTTCGCGCGCACCTTGCCCTTCTTGGTCTCGTACACGGCGCACACGTCCTCGTCAGATTGAGCGACGCGCCACTCCAGGCGCTCAGCGATCTTGCCCTTGGCCTGATCCCTGTCAACGATGGTGAACTTGTCACCCTTCTCCAGGACCAGGTCACGGAACGCCTTGCGGTATGTCTCGGGGTCATACGGCAGGACAGTGGTCTCACCGTCAACGCATTCGATGTACGCGTTACCACCGCTAGTGCCGGAGTTCAAGACACCGCAGATACTGAAGTTCTTCTTGCCAGCCTCTTGCGGGACGATTCGGAACGTAGCCTGCCCGTCAACGAACGGGACACCCGCAACAGGCGGGTCGTTGCGATGGTCACCGTAGTGAATGACAGCCGTACCGTTGTCAGGCTGGCCGTAGTTGAACCGGCCCAACTCATCCTCAACGGTGCGAATGGCGTACACCGTGACATTCACGGGAACACCAACCATCATCTTCGGTGGCACAGCGTAAGAGATCGACTGACCAACCGGGCAGTTGTTCTCACCCTGCCAGCACTCAGGCGGTGGCGGGTTCCACTCTTGGATCGGCTCCACGTCAACAGGGTTCTCCACCGGGGTTCCACAGAACGTCACACCGTTCTCCACGAACGGCTCTTCACCCTCATCGGGATACAAGCACACGCCAGCCTCACCCTGCTCATACACGAACTGGTAGTCAAGCGATTCCGGTAGGAGGGGCAGTTCAACAGTGACCTCAGGGTTCGGGTCCACGTCAGGCTCAAAACCGGGGTCCGGTGGCAAGTCATCTACGAACATCGACACCCATTGGGAGAAGTTGACCGGAGTTTGACAATGCTGCGCGTGACGATTGTCCCTATCCAACGGAGTGATCGTGCACAACTTCTCACCGTCAACATCAACAGTGAAGAAATCCTCATCAATGTTGAATGACGTGTGCGATGTCATCAAGTAGTTGGGGTCTATACCTGCGACCTGGTTCCGGCAGTCAGAGATCGGTGCATCGTTGGCGTTATTCAACGCCATGTTCTCCCGGTACCAGTCCGACCAAGACGGTTCGCCAAGCATATCGGCCCACGTACCGATGTACTTGGAAACCATGCAGTGAGCAAGTAGGGCGTAATCATTGTTATTTAAGCCAGCCCCGTACGTGGCGTTAAACTTCTCATCCACCTTGTCACCAGTCACAGCAGTAGGAATAGTGATGCACTCGTTCAGGCCGCTAGTCGGAACAACCATCTCATCGGCGGCGCAATCCGCGTCAACCTGCGGTTCCTTCACGTCAATCCAGCCGACGTAGTACTTCAGGTACTCCTGGCCATATATATAAGTGACAGCCCACTTGACGTATGTGATCTTGCCCTTATCGCACAGGGCGTTAGCCTC
>WLWF01002744.1_pt1 | contig 12295 bp, 10 predicted proteins | sample 6718331 | NCBI WGS metagenome assembly WLWF01 (sample SAMN12718692, study PRJNA515312) | sponge metagenome | isolation source: marine sponge | host: Mycale hentscheli | place: New Zealand: South Island, Marlborough, Capsize Point | collected 2003-05-01
ATTTTTGGCAAACACAACAGGAGAAACAAAATGGGACACCCTAACCACTTAGACGGATCAGTTGACAAAGGTGAAGACTTTGTTAACGAAGGTATGACACTCATCACCGAGACTGATAGTGATAAGTATTTGAACATGTCAGCGAAACGTAATCGCAACAAAGCAATGACCAGAACCGGATTCTTCATTCACAACGAGAACCCATCACCCCTGATGCAAAAGGTCATGGAGAACATCCAACGCCAACAGCAGGCAGAGCATGAGTACAGGCAGGCAGTGAGAGCAGGTCGCATCGAACCTGTCCAGTCTACGAACTGGAACATCAGCGACAGACACTGACCCCTGACCCTGTAGACTAATCACATGAGAAACGAAACCATGAACGACCCCAAATGCATCGCCGTCATCGGTGGCATTGATTACGAGGGCGAGTGCTTCAGAACGCTTCGCCTCTTTGATTGCCAATCCACCGCTGATCTCTACAAGGCAAAGCTCCAGCAGGATTACGACTACGTGCTCATGGAGGTTCGCGAGGTTTCTCAGTATAGCGCCATGATGGGTGGGACAATCGAGGCACTGGCACAGTTCGCCGCCTAATCTCTCCCCTGACCCTGTAGACTAAGTTCAACAAACAAACAACCAATCATGTTCGCAGTTCAACCAACCTCCTTCGGCACCTTTGATGAGCACGGTGCAGACTACACCCCCACGATCGCTGGTGCCTATCGCATCGCCGCCATTAGACAGCAGGAATGCGAGGGTGATCAGATGATCTGGCGTCTCACCACAGGGCAACCCATCCCATGGGTTCGTGTCTATGAAGACGAGGACATCTCCAGTGTGACAACTCAGGAGCTGGCACTGCTTGCCTAGGCAGCGCCCCTCTACCGACTACAATACAAGAGAACACAACACAGGACACAGCATGAACGGTTGGGCAAACCACGCAACATGGAACGTCGCTCTTTGGATCGGCAACGATGAGATGATCTACCGCCACGCCAAAGCAAACCAGAACCTGGGCTACCGCAAGTGGGCAAAGCGATTCATCGATGAGTTTGGCGAGTACATCACAGGCGACGGCATCGCATGGTTGTCTGATGAGGTAGACACCGATGAGATGGATGAGATGCTAGCAGAGTTGTGATCACAGCGGGGACAGGGGTAGACAGTCTACGGACTGTTATATGCCCCCCCTTGCCCCCTTAGCGATGCGCCAAGCGAAAATCCATGGGTCCCTCCTAACCTACAAAAGTATCCAGACGACCGCTAAATATTTTTGAAAATGGTTTTTTAGAAACCTTGAAAAGGAAAAAAATTTCCCAGCAAAAAAATGACTGAAAACCCCGCTTACAAAAACTTTAACGATATTGTAAATAACTTCGATGCATTCTGTGACGAGTTTGAGTCGAGAGCATCTGAAGCATTCATGAGAGGAGATCAAAATGATGGAAAAGTCACAAGAGCAGCAGCAGAATCTGGAGAGCGCACTCCGCCAGCTGTCCGAGAGGTTGCAGAGCCTGGACCAACGAATATCGAGCTTGGAGCGACCAACTTTGATGTACCGCCGTCCTAATGGAAGTGACTACGAGAGTCTCTCAGACACCTTAGATTTTCTTCATAATAATGTAGAAGGTATTAAGGAAGATCTTGCAATTGTTGCAAAAGCAGTATAATGCCTGTAGTAATCGTACCAAACAATGAGGTAATTGGAACGGGTCCATTTGTATTGAATCCGAATCCCACGGTGCCATTGTATCAGTCGATGCCAAGGACTGCACCGAATCCGATATTGTATGAGACAATCAACCCAGCACTTACGATAACAGTGCAAGCAGTGGGAGGATGTCCGTTACCGGCATTACCCGAATTAATCACAAGTGTCACGTTAATACCTGGGCAGGGAGCAGGGGGCACAGGGATTGGTTGTAATATTATCAAGTTAGCAGAGATTGCCGACAGACCTGTGCCTGACATTCCTGATTTTCTAATGTCTAGGGGGTTTCTAGAACCCTCTATGGCATATGGAACGATTGCTGGACCACCTAGTCCTACGATGGCATTAGTGGCACCTCTGAAGGGATTCTACGGGGAGAAATATTTTTATGACGCCGAGTACATCTATGCGTCATATTATAGGAATTCACCGACATTAGATCCTATTGATGGAAGTATAGTGCCAAACGCGCCGATCACCGAGCAGAATCGTTTAACATCTGTAAGTTTATTAGAAGGTAGAAAGATCCTACCATTTTCTGATGTACCAGAAGGTATTGAAAAGATTACTGATGATATTTTTCCAAGTCCTGGATTTAGTTTACAACTTGAGCAACTAGCACCATTTGATCCTGCAAGTGTCTTAACATTTGGTAATGATTATTTGCAAGCATTAGTGCCAGAGATTAGTAGTTGGACAAAATGGAAACCAAGTTTCATTGAAATCATGAATTACAACTATACATTAATTGTAACTCATACATGTCCACCATTTGTGACAATATTTCCTGGTAGTATGTTAGTGCAAAATAATTGGACACCTGCAGCAAACCGATTATCATACTACATAGGATTACAGAACGGATTCTTGGATGTAGACGATGCAAACCCTTAGACCAATGTCAAGATTAGCAGACATCACAACAGGACATGGATGTTATGCGCCAAGTGTAGGCGTCACAGCATCTGCTAATGTCATGATCAACGGATTGCCTGCTCATAAGGTTGGAGACACCTTCACACCGCATACATGTGGTTCTGACGTGCATGGTGATGTAGCGTCGGTAGGTTCAACAAAAGTGATTATTAATGGAACTGGTGCGATGAGACTTGGTGATGTGCTAGCACCTGGTGGTGCATTAATGGCAGAATCAAGTTGGACGGTATTTGCAGCATAGCAGTTATGTGCTATAATACAAGGGTCAAACGATAAAAAGCAATGGCAAAGAGCAGAGTTGGACTATCAGGTGCAGACACAATTGAGTCTAGACCAAAGCGTACTCGTCAAGGACGTGGTAAGCATACAAAGTACACTGCCACATCACGTAACAACGCACGAAAGCGTTATCGTGGTCAAGGGCGATGAATTTAATTTGCAATCTTCCTGCAGAAAAAGTTTGGGTTCGTAGAGAATACTTACGAGATCATCAAGACGGACATGGGGAGTTTGTAGAGGGCGTCTGGGTTGCTGCTAAAAGCATACCTGGGCGTGCTTTTTACTTTGAGACGTACTTGCCTGAATATGGTGCAATGTATGACAAACTACCCATTAGTGCATTTGTACGCTCCGCTGAAACCCCAGTCATAGACATGAGTTTGGAGAATCTACAATTCTGGAATTGCATGGATTATGGTGTCATGGCAATCAACAAAGGATTTGTCTCATCTATGGACTGTGAGGTCTTTACTAGAGATCATGGTCTGATGAGAGGACAATATTTGTTTACACTTGATAACTACCATGCAAATCCGGATGTAATAGATAATAATGTAAGTGAAGTGCCACAAGAGCACAAATCACATAATTGTATCGCATTGAATAACGGTCAGTATGCATTGTATCCTAATAACAGGATGCGTCTGTATGACCTCTCTATTACCCCTGAGGAACCCAAGTTCCCTGACTTTAAAGTATCTACCATAGAATACCAAGTAGAGGCAGGAATCGACTGGGGACGCCTTGGAGACACCGATGATTATTTTTGGCAAACACAACAGGAGAAACAAAATGGGACACCCTAACCACTTAGACGGATCAGTTGACAAAGGTGAAGACTTTGTTAACGAAGGTATGACACTCATCACCGAAACTGATAGTGATAAGTATTTGAACATGTCAGCGAAACGTAATCGTAACAAAGCAAAGAATGAGGAGATCTATGATTCTCAGGAATGGGCGGACGGATTCGTTGGTAAGTGATAAATAGTAACAGCCTATTGCTGTGTCTAAATGCCAACCTTTGAGACATTCAAAGATTTGAGTATTACCTTTAAAAAGCATCCTGTAAGTGATGATTTAGTGGTAGTAAAAGATAAAGCAGCTATTGTTCAGGCAATAACTGCTTTATTACTTACAAATAAAGGAGAAAGACCATTTCAACCTGATTTAGGTTGTGATATTCGTAGATCTTTATTTGAACCTTTGGATTATGCAACTAGTGGTCTTATTCGTTCTCAAGTTCTAGATGTTCTTGGTAAATATGAACCAAGAATTGAAGTTGAGGATATCAGAGTATCTCCTGACGAACAAAATAATGGTTACGATGTTGAATTGTATTTTACCATTGTGGGTAGAGACGACGAAGTAATAGCAACAGAATTCTTCTTAGAGCGTACTCGATAATGCCTTATACTCAGGTTGCTAATCTAGATTTTGAAGATATCAAATCTGCTCTAAAAGATTATCTTAGAGCAACATCAGATTTTACTGACTATGACTTTGAGGGATCTGCTTTTGCAACTCTCTTAGATACACTTGCCTATAATACCTATTATACGGCGTTTAATACCAACATGGTAGTCAATGAACTATTCATTGATTCAGCGACCTTGAGGGACAACGTAGTATCTCTAGCGAAGCAGTTAGGTTACACACCCAAGAGTGCTACTGCCCCGGTCGCTTATATTTCTTTTACTGCAACATATTCAAATTCCACGAGCGATACAGAACTCATATTAAAGAAGGGAACAGGATTTGTTGCAAACTATGACAACACTTTATATCAGTATGTTGTACTAAACGATGCTAAAGGTCAAGTATCGAATGATGTAGCGACATTTACTAACGTTCCTGTTTATGAAGGAACACAAATTGTCAATACCTTTACAGTCAATACTGCATTAAAGAATCAAAAATTTATTCTTGATAACGACAAGATAGATACAAACACTGTAGAAGTCAAAGTATTTCCGACTGGAAGTGGTTTTAGTGAGTTATATCAGATTTCTACCAGTATATTGGATGTTGATGGCAATTCCAAGATAGTCTTTCTAGATGAAGTAGAAGATGAAAGATATCAAATTATTTTAGGTGATGGCGTCCTAGGTAAGAAACTAGAGAATGGCGCTAGAGTTGAAGTTTCATATATCAAAACAAATGGTTCGGAATCCAATGGAGTCAGAACATTTATCTTTTCTGGTGTATTAGAAAATGTAAATGGCGCATCACCACAAAGTATTTCAACATCTATCACAAATGCAGTTCCTTCGAGTGGCGGTGAAGAGATTGAGACAACTGCAAAGATTAAATTCAATGCACCAAAATCTTATGGAGCACAGGATCGTGCAGTAACAGCACAAGATTATGGTGCTATTGTTCGTAATATCTACCCATCAACTAGCGATATTATTATTTTTGGTGGGGAAGATCAAGTTCCTCCCGAATATGGAAAAGTATTCATTGTATTAAAACCTAACGATGCTGCGTTCTTAACTTCACTAACGAAAAAAGATATTACAGATAAGTTAAAGAAATATATGGTTGCTTCTGTACAACCTGTTATTGTAGATCCATCAGTTCTTTATGTTGAAATAACAAGTAAGATTTTTTACAATAGTTTAATCACAGATGAAACACCTGCACAGATTAGAGATAAGGTAATCGGTTCTGTTCAGTCTTACCTTGATACATCTGATACAGAAAAGTTTAATGGTAAGTTTAGATATAGTAAAATTGTTGGTGTAATTGACGATACAGAACGTTCAATCAATTCCAATTTGACATCTGTCATGATGAGAAAAGATTTTTACCCTACTCTAAATTCTACCTTTTATTATGAGGTATGTTTCCAAAATGAGTTTGATACTGATTGTGATGATCCTGTTCTGTCATCCACTGGTTTTAGAGTGACTGAATACCCCACTTTTGATGTCTATGTTGAAGATAGGTCTGGCAAAATTGTCCTATATAGACTAGATACTGTAACAGGTGAGAAAGTTGTTCTAGACAGTGATATTGGCGATATTGATTATGTAAACGGTGAACTTAAAATGTATGCTCTAACTATCATCAAGGGCACCTATTTTGATAATCGCATTTCATTAAGAGTAAAACCACTTTCTAATGATATCAAGGCACTCCGTGAGGTTTATCTTGATGTTGACGTTGCTAATTCCTCGTTCACTGCATACAAAGAGTAAAGTAAATGCCTGCTGTTAAGACTAAGAGAATCTCTACTCTGATTGAGTCCCAGCTTCCTGAGTTTATTACTACTGAATATGAACTTTTTGGTAAGTTCGTTCAGAAGTATTATGAACAACAGGAAGTGCAAGGTGGCACATTGGATATTATCAACAATATCCAAAAGTATGCGGATATCGACTATTACGAAAAAAATCTTTTAAAGCAAAATGATACTCTTGCTAGTTCTATTTCTAGCACAGATACTACTATCACTCTTAATAATGCACAATCTTTTCCCATAAAAAACGGATATGTAAGAATCAATGACGAGATTGTTTTTTATGAATCTCGCACAGATACACAACTACAGAATTGTTCTAGAGGTGTAAGTGGCAACACAACATTAGGGGATCTATACGACTCTTCTGATTTTGTCAGTACTGACGCAGCAGCACATGTGTCCGGTGCAACTGTTTATAATGTCAGTAATTTATTCCTGTATGCATTAGTTAAGAATTTTGAGAGCCAGTATCTAGGTTCTTTTCCGGAAAAGTATTTAAAAGGTGATATTGATAAGAGAACTCTTATCAAAAATATTAAAAAGTTTTACAAATCAAAAGGAACTACTAGTTCCATTAAGTTTGTTTTTAACACTATTATTGCAAAAGATGTTGAGAACAAACCAGAAGTATATAACCCAAAAGATTTTACGTATAAATCTTCAGAATCTGATTGGATTAGTGTATATGCATTGAAAGTTAAAGTTGTATCAGGTAATCCAAAAGATTTAATTGGCAAGAAGATTATACAATCTGCAACAGATGAGTATGGTTATGCAGATGCCACTGTAGATAACGTATATCCAGATGGCACAAAAGATAATGAAGTTATTTGGAATATTGTACTAGCACCAGAGACTGTAAACGGAACGTTTAATGTATCGACAAAAACTAGACTTGAGAAAACATTTTTAGATTCTTTTGGTGTTGGTAAAAGAATCGATGTATTCTCTACTCTTGGTTGGGAATCTACTGGTAGTATTTTAATAGATCAAGAAGTAATTGAGTTTGATGATAAAAATGTCACTCAATTTATTATCAAAAAGAGAGGAAGCACTCCTGTAAATCATACGCAAGGAACTCCGGTATATAAACCAGTTACGATTGAAGGATCTAATGTAGAACTATTGACACTTGGTGTTGTTTATAATGCACTATCTTTAGATAAACAACCATACTCATTTACTGGAGATAAATTACAAATTTCAAATCCTGGATTTGAAACATCTGATCCGAAAATAGTAAAAACTGGAACCAATCAACCAAGATGGATTCTTGGAACTGGTGCATCTATTAGTGCAACAACTAATACATCTGTGCAAACTGCATTAGCAGATGTCTCTACAGATGTCTCTGCTATTTTTGCAGATGATCAATATTATTATATCACAAGTTCTAGTTATCCATCATATAATATTTTTGATGGCAGCACAGTTTCGGAAACTATGTTGGATCAGAAACTTCTTAGAATCATAAGAAAAGTTCCAACAACATCAACAGAAATTTATAAAACACCAAAAAGAGATGTTGGCATTCTTCTTAATGGTGTTCCTGTCTATGGTTATAAAGATGAGGAGAGTGTTCGTTTTGGTAAACTAGAGCAAATTAGTGTTAACACAAGAGGGCGTAATTATGTAAACCCACCTTTTGTGCTAATTGATGGTCTTCCAAATAAGGCAAGAGCATTTTTGACTGGCAATGTTGTTGATCGCATCGTAGTTGATACCAATAACACTTTTTTAAGAACACCAACTATTGAAATTACTTCAGGTAGAGAAGCTAAAGCAACGGCAGTTGTAACAGGAGGTGAAGTAACTAGCATTGTAATTGATAATCCTGGCAAATTCTATTCTTCTCCACCAAACATAGTAATTAGAGATAGACTTGGTAGAGGTAGATTTGCCGAGTACACTTCTGTTGTTGATACTGATGGAAAAATTACCGAATTAAATAAAGTTTTTGGTGGAACTCTCTACACACAGGAAAATATTGAAGTTGAAATTGTTGCAGTTGGTGAAGACGCAACTGCAACACCTTTATTGAGAGAATGGATTAAAAATAGATTTGAAAAGATAAAAAATGAATTAGATACACAATTTGGATATTCTTTTGCAAACTATAATAATGTTTTAGAATATGGATATGGTCAGATTGCAAATCCTAAATCATTAAGAATTGCACTCAACGACAACTTAAACAATGCAGATACAGAACCTGCAACTAAGACTCATTCTCCTATCATAGGTTTTGCTTATGATGGCAATCCAATTTACGGACCATTTGGACACTCTGATCCTTTAGATTCACAATCATCTATTGATAGAATGACTTCTAGTTATTCTATCAGATTAGATCGTCAAAATGGACCTGCTTTAAGGGATTATGCATTAGGATCATTTGTTGATGATTACAGATATAATCATAAAAGCGGTTCTTTAGATGAAAATAATGGACGATTCTGTATTACTCCAGATTTTCCAGAAGGAACGTATGCTTACTTTTTGACTATTGATTCCAATCAAGTACCACAATTCCCATATGTTCTAGGAGACAAATACTATTCGTTACCAGTTGATAGTAACTACAATTCAAACATCAACCAAAATGATGTTCCTAAAAATTCCAAAAGATTTTATCGTCCTGGTATGCAGGGTAATGGAGAAGGTTTAATTGCACAAGTTGATGCAATTACTTCAGGTAGCGTTGATAAAATTGCTATCGATAGGTCATCTGATAATTTTTCAATAAACTCAAAATTATTCTTTGATAATTTTGGCACCGAAGGAAAAGATGTTGAAGCATTAGTTTCTTCTGTAAAAGGTGAAAATGTAAGTTATTTACAATCTAAAGAAGATAAGGTAGTAAAACTAACTACTATTCAGAATGCATATTTGTTTGTTGATGATGTATTAAGACAACCAGCAAGTGGAGCGTCTGGTTCTATTGTAGGAACGGTAACAGACGATAATATTATTGTTCTTAAAGATGTTATTGGAACATTCAACAACACAGGAACTTTCTCTGCAGATATTAAAACTTTTATTCTTACTATTGATCAAGATAGTAATTACACAAAAGGTGCCACATTAAGTTTAACCGATGGCATTAATCCTCCTATTGCGACAGCAGAAATTTTAGAGGGAACAAGTAGACAAAATACTATAAAAATTAAAGTGTTAACTGGCACTTGGATAGTTAACGAAGATTATTTCTTGCAGTCTAGCAATTTATTCAATACCTCTGGATCTAAGATTGTAACTCTAGTATCTCTTAGTGATAACCTAGAACCATTTGAAGTTAATCAAAGTGTTGGTTTAATTGAGACAAATGAGAATCACGGTTTAGCAATTGGCGATCAGGTCAATATTAGTATTTTTCCTGATGATGCATCCAAGACTAAAAATTACTTCTTGAGAAAAAGACTGTATCAAACAGTTATTTTCAATACACCAGAAAATACCTCAAGTATTGATTATGATGGTGTTGGTAGATTTACCATATTAAATGGTGGTGCTGATTATACTGAAGGTTCATATACAGGAATTCCTCTTACCGGAGGTTCTGGAACTGGTGCCACAGCATCAATTACTGTTTCTAGTGCTGGTGCTGTTAACAATATTCAAATTGAAACTGGTGGCACTGGATATAAAAGGGGTGATTATCTGGGTGTTGATGATGATCAACTTGCAAGATCCGGAGGATCGCTAAGTTCTTCTAAACTTGCTGTATATGTTGATCATGCTGGTGTTGCATTATCTTCTAGTAGTATTCCAGTAAAAACTGCAAATGGATTTGCGGTTGGTGATTACTTATCGGTTGGTTCTGAAGTTGTTCAAATTTTAGCAATTAACGGAGATATTCTTTCTGTTTCTAGAGCACAAGATAATACAACTGCTGTAGACCATTACAATAGAGCAGAAATATCTCTATACAAACCAAATTACAACTTTACTACAAATTTTCAAATCAATAGCGGTGCTGGTGCTGGATACATTAAAGCATATGATGCATCAACTCAAGAAGCAACAATTGTATTTGGGTATTCGATTGAAAAAAGAACAGCACAAGACTTGACAATTAGCACAACATTTTTTGATTCAAGTTCCCCGCAAAGACTGGTTACAATTAGTTCTGTTAGTGATGTAGAGTATAAGTTTGAATTTTCTGAAGATAATGTATCATTTACACCAAATCCAAATATTGACATACAAGAATTTTACAAATATGTATTTGATACTTCACATTCATCATTAACAGGAACATATTTTGATCTAAGTCCAAGTAAAAGTTTTAATTTAATCACAGAAGAAAAAACTACTTCTATTATTTTACCAGGAAATACTGGATCATATACAGAAGTTAAGTTTGGATTTGGATCTAGATTAGCACAAAATAATTACACTATCAAGAAAGGAACGAAATTCCTTAATTTCTATTACTTTGATAAAAATGAAATTGTTAATTCTGATGGAGGATTTTTTAGAATTATTAATGATCCACTTCAAGGATCAAAAACATTAAATTACGTAACACCAAATAGATTTGTTTATGATGTTCCTTCCACACCATTGTGGGATGGATCCGGAACTATTAATTATACAACATCTGGTCAGTTTGCTATTGGAGAAATTGATGATGTTAAAATTATCAATCTTGGAGAAAATTATAAAAAAATTCCATTAGTTGTTGGTGTAGAACCAACTTTAAATTACAGAGGTTCTGCTACTGTATTATTTGATGATGCGACTAAAACAATTCAATCGGTAAGAATTGATAACGTCGGTTCAAATTATGTAAATCCAAAAGTCATTGTTTTAGATGCAGATGGTTCTGGCGCTATTTTTGATGTTGTTCAACAAAGTGGAAAATTGTTTTCTATCACAGTTGCAAATCCTGGAAAAGGTTATACGTATCCCCCAACAATCCAAATTGTTGAAAGTGATATTGAATTATATGGCGAAAGTAATAGTATTGGTATTCCACAAAGCGTAAGAATTATTGATAATGGAGGAGCATATCATTTAGACAAAACAGTTTCATCCGATGTAACTTCTCAATATACAGTATCTTTAGTTAATTTTAGTGGAGAGTTTAGAAATGGAGAATATGTTACTCAGACAATCAATGGTGTCGAAGTACTTCGTGCAAAAGTTTCTGAATATAGAAATGGATCTAATTTAGTTAAGTTATCCAATATTCAAGGAATTTTACGAGAAAATGTTTCTTTGGTTGGAATTGTTTCTAATGCAACAGGAACTGTCAAAGGTATTTTTGTATCGTCATTTGCAACTAACATCTCAAGTTTCTTTGATAATCTTGGATACTATACTTCCGATAAAGGAAAACTAGGAGTAGCAAACCAAAAGTTAACTGATAGTTTCTTCTATCAAGACTATTCTTACGTTATTAAATCAAGAACTTCTATTGAGCAGTGGAGAGATTTAATTAAGTCCACTACACACCCAGCAGGATTTAAGTTATTTGGTCAAGTTGATGTAGAGTCGTATGCAGATACTGTAATGCCTGTTGCTACAGGTAAAGCAGATAGTTTTAGCATTATTCAATTATGGGATCCCGAAAAGAATCAAATCACAATACAAAGCACTAAGCAAGTAACCACACAAACAATTCAGAAAGTTGAAAATACTAGAATTCGTAAGGGACAAGGTTCTGCTGCTACTTCAGAGTTTAACTTTAATGAAACTCGTGCATTTGAATTTACTCTTGCTTCACCATTTGATGGATATTTTGATACAGATGGAAGATTACAAGGATCTACAGTATTCCAAGTCTTAGATAACTTTGGAGTCGCATTTAGTCCAATTAATGAAAAAAGTATTATTGTTACTTTGGACGGTATTATTCAAGAACCAGGGGTAGCATATACAGTATCTGGTGATACAATTATATTCTCTGCTCCTCCACTTGGTGATGGTGCAAAACTAACTGGAAATAATTCTTCAAATACTACTCCTTACAGTGGTATGAAGTTTGTTGGTAGAAGTTTTTACTTTAAAGATAGTCAGTATAACACAAAACATCTTAGAAAACTTAGAAACGTTTATCAAAGAAATGGTAGATGGATTGATGCAGCAAATCAAATTGAAAGAAACAAACA
>WLWF01002745.1_pt1 | contig 12290 bp, 21 predicted proteins | sample 6718331 | NCBI WGS metagenome assembly WLWF01 (sample SAMN12718692, study PRJNA515312) | sponge metagenome | isolation source: marine sponge | host: Mycale hentscheli | place: New Zealand: South Island, Marlborough, Capsize Point | collected 2003-05-01
GTTACAAGCTCCTGTCCTAAAGTATAAGCTGGTTTTATAGAATTTAACACACCTACTCCATAAGCTGTTGGAGTTGTAATTATACTTGCTTTATGTAATAGATTAGCCATTGCAGTTTTTTAGTTCGGTTAAATATAATGACGTCATTACGTTGTTTTCGTATTTAGTCGCTCTTCGTCTTAATTCACTAGTATAGTAAGGTATTTGATACACTTCAGCCCAGTATAAAGGATTGTAAGCGTAACCCCACCAACTAGAGCTATACATTATAGCCCAATTTAATAAATTATCCATACTATGTCGTTCTTATTTTTACTGATCCGTTATGGTGATATAAACCACCGACTGCAACACCGCCTGCCTGAGCAGCAGCGTCATTAGCATAATTTAAACTAAGTAATTCACTAGGATTAGAAACGTAGTCAATAACCGCAGCACTAGTTGGAATACTAGTATCATTGTTATTACTAGATATTCCGTCTGCTTCGTCTACAAACTTACTTACAGTTACTGTATTAGTAACGTCTTTTATAGCTGTATTAAAGCTTATAGTTCCTGTTGCGCTTATGTCGCCAGCGTTATTTATAGATAGCCCTGAGCTATTTCCTAAGCCGTCTGTAAGTGCTACTGGACTAGATGTTAGTTGTCCGTTGTCGTTAGTCTTTAAAAGACCTTCGTACGTTTCGCTAATTAGTGTATTAGTTAGATTTGCCATTTATTTTATTTTTCTTTACGTCTTTAGAGTAAACATATTTTAATAATTTACTGACGTTTTGTAATTTAACTTTATATTCTTTTTTCATAAAACCCACCCAGTAAAAGTTGCGCTCATATCAGGGTACATTTGATTGTTTTGATTTTCCCAGTATTTAGGAAATTTACTAGCTGCATTAAAAGACATATAGTCTATAAACCTTCTAGTATAAAACTCTGCAAAATTCCTATGCTTTTGTACTAAAAATTCAACGTCGTCTCTATTTGGACTAGTACCGTTTTCTGCAGTATGCCTAAATAAACCTCCGTTACGCAATTCTAAACTACTAAACGGTAAATAGTCTACCATAGCAAAATGAATTAACATAGGTTGTATATAGTCGTTTAGTAATGCTGTTTGATCTGTTGTTAACGAATTAGCTGTAATAGCTGCAGAAATCTGATCATATAATGCAGTACCCAAATAATTTTGAATATGCATCTGTTGACTTATTTTGATAAATTGTATAAACTTATCTGTATCTACGTCTCCGTTGATAATAGTATTTCTTACTAAGTCTGTTCTATTTATAAATAATGCTGTAGCCATATCTTAACTTCTATATCCTGGTTTTAGTGACCACCAGTTATTAGACGGCTTAGCTACCTGAGCAACTTCTGGCTCATTTACTGGTATTCTTGCTTCGTCTCTTAAACTTGGATCTAATTCGCTTATTTTACGTCTAGCCTCAGCCACTGTAATTCTTTCGTTGTTTTTTCTTAAATACGTTCTACGCTCCCAATAATGCTGACAGTTAACACCGCCTTTGTATAACCAAAGATTGTAAGTATCTGATCCTGAAGGACTTAGCTCAGCATTTGCGCTACTTTCTTTATCTAAATCTTGTTTTCTGTAGACTTTTTGTGCCGCCCACATTTTTTGACAAAATTCTCTTTCAGGATTATTACTTCCGTAATATCTGTAACGTACTTTTATTATACTAGTATCTTGACCCTCACTAAATTTATTAGGTGTACTCTTAGGTACAGTCGCTAATTGAGTAGCCATATCTAAACTAGAATTTAATACGTCATCATATTCGTTAGCTGGTCTAGAGTCTATTAACTCGTAGTCTGCTTCAAATTCACTTTCGTCAGCTCCTAGACTTTCGTACTCTTCTAGTATTGCTTTTTTTAATTCGTCTGTTAATGCAGGTCTGTCGTCTTTTTTACTTAAGTCTGTATGTAATTGACAAGGCATATACCACATTTTACCGTCTGAGTCTAGATGTTCGTGATAGCCCATACAACCTAATTCATTAGCTTTGTCTTCTGCTTCTTTGATAGTTTCGTATGCTTCGTATCCGTCAATCATTTTAAATTCCCTACGTTCGTCTTGTTTAATACCAGTCTGCTCTTCTATCTCTTCACCAGTCATTGCGTTCTCTAAATCTACGAATGCTAGTGGCTGTAAGCTCTTAAAGTATAGTTTTAAGCTTATTTCGTTGTAAGCTAGTATTTCGTCAAAGGCAGTCAGTAAAAGGTCCTGAAACGGTCTAATAACGGTATTGTCGAACAACGTACTAGATACTTCTAATTCGTCTGCATTAGATCCGAAACCTGCTGAAGTGTTTTTTATACCAAATAATAAAGGACTTGTAACTCGATGTCCTACTAATATTTTAGACTGACTCTCTTCACTTAAAAACTGATACTGATTATGTGCGTCTGACAACTGAACAGCGTCTATAGTAGCAGCTTGTTCTTTATCGTCATTAAATGCAATAATTATTTTACCAGCATTTGTTGTGCCTGTATATTTGTTTAGTATTTTACGCTCTATTTCGCTTTGTAAGTCTTCATCTGGTATTCCTGAGTTAAAATTCATTAGTAGTCCAGGCGTCATTCCGTTTCTTACGTTGTTTATATGGAATGTCCCTATTTCTGCTTCTAGATTTTGATAATCTAATGCGCCGACATAATCCACTGGTGAATAATAAAAATAACCTGCTCTATAAGGCTTAATGTATAATATCTCTATCTCTTCACCGCTATAACCGAAAGCTGGTATTCTTTTTGGCTGGTCTCCTGGTTTCATTTTAGTCCAGTCTGCCATATAGTAATATGCGCATATGTCACCGTCTTCGTCTGCCTTTTCAGCTCTTAAAGTTTCTACAGGAAAATGATCCGCTTCTACAATTCTAGTTCTATCTTTAGAATATACTACTTGTATAGCAGCCATTCCAAAAAGTTTTAAATCTGTAGATAATTTACGAGTACATTTGTCTGTAAATAGACTTTTCATTTGTGCGTATTCGTCAGGCTTCTTATTTGAGTCTGTAGCGTCTAAGCCTCGTCCGTATATCATTTGACTAATTCCTGTAATACAAGCCACTGCAGTAGGACTAGACTGATAAGAATTTATTAGATAATCGAAATAATTATTGTCTGCTCCATATCCAACCCAATCTTGATTTTTTTGTTCAATTATTAAAGGCTGGGAATACTGACTTAAATTCAGCATTCTAATATTTTGTTTAAATTGTTTACTTTTTTTGCTCATATTACAATATAATCATTATTAAAAGAATTATCTGACTTATATACGTCTTTGTTAATGTTATAACCTTGGTTATTTAACTGTTGTATAGTTTGATTTGTACAGAATATTCTATCTAGCGTAACTTTATTTGTTTTTTTAGTCGTACTTTCCCAAGTATCTGGACTAAAATTCCAATAATCGTTATTAGTATTCCATTTGTTATAGTCGTTATGTGCGATTATGTCGTAAAAATGTCCTTCTATTAGATTAAATACTCCAGTTATTTTTAAATAGTCATTATCTATAGAAACTGTCGGAGTATAAGAAGCTGACGTATTTGTGGAGTCATCTCGTAAACTAAACGTAAGACCAATATTATATATTCTAGGAATAATATAAAAAGTCTGCGGATCCGTAGTCGGTTTTAATACTTGCATATCTATATAACGTAAAAAAAAAGAATTTGCTAATAAAAAAAGCCACTCCGAAGAGCAGCTTAATTTACCTTAAAAAAAACTAATTATTATTATGGTGTTATTTGAGTCGGTGCTGCGGCACTAGCTGAAATTTGCGCTTGTAATACTGAAGGCGTTACAAAGTATGCAGGCAGTTTTTCTTGCCCAGCCATAGTAATTGTAAATCCTGTTAAATCACCTGCAGCTACTCCAGTGGAAATTGTACCACCGTTACAGTCTGCACCGTTTTCTGCTCCGATTAATAAATAATTATTATTGTAGTCTTCTATAACAGCATAAGGTCTAGCGTCAATAATATTGATTAGCTCTTCTTGAGTAGCTAAATCTAATTTTGTTAATACTAAAGTTAATGTCTGCTCGTAGAATACCGTTCCGTTTTCTCTTGACGAATTAATGGTCTGCTCTAATCCTGAGCTACCTTTAACGTCGAACTGAAAAAACGCAGGAGTACCACCAAATGCGGTGATTTCTCCGTTTGTTATAGTAAGATCCCCTAGTGTTCCGTAATCTGCGAAATAAACGGCTTTTATACCGGCCATTACGTTTTTACAGGCTAAAGCTCTTCCAGTCGATAATGCTTGACAAGCCATATTTATTTTGTTTTAAAACTTTGACCACCAGGCGGTTAAACCTGGCGTCTTAGTTTGGTTAATTTAATTTACTATGATAAAGTTGCTACTAAAGCGTCTTGCGGTACTCCTACTTGAGTTCCTGCAAAGAATCTTACAATTACTCTTGCATTGTTAGATCCGTCTAAGTCGCTCATATCTAGTAACTTAACTACTGATCCGTTAGCTTCGTCAATAATAGACGTTCCAAAGAATAAGTTAGATTTTTCAGCTATTACAGCCTTTGTTGCTGGCATACCTGGGCACATTACAACATTGATACCGTCAAAAGATAAAGCTGGTCCAGCGTTGTTATACCACATTGTCCCTCTATTGTCAACACCGTTAGCTCCGAATCCGTTTGTAGCAAATCCGCCTAAAGCTCTAACGTACGCTTTGTAAGCTAGTGTTGGTAAGTAAATATATAAGTCATCTTTTCCATATACTGCTGCTGGTACTGAGTCAACCATCTCACCTAATGAAGTTATGATTGTTGATGCTGCCCAAGATGTAGCTGTTATAGTAACTTTTACTGAATTAGCTTCAGCGTCTAAGTGAGGTACTAAACCTTTAAATTGACCTGTAGTAGTTCCGTCACCATTCCAGATGTTTTGTTCAGTTTTTTCTGCAACCTTTGCTGCTACGTGAGCTAGCATATAATCTGCAAAAGATCCTGGTAAGTCAACGAATGCTGATGCGCCTTGCTCTAAAGCTAAGTAATCTGATTCGAAGTCTGATTTACAAATCTGTAAGTTTACTTGATAGTTTCCTACTTCTAGGATTCTTTGTTCTAAGTCGATTGCGTCTGCAGTGTAAGTAAAATCACAAGTTCCGTCTACTACAATATTATCCATATTTAGTTTCTTGATAACTTCTTTATACTTTACGTTAGGTTTAACAGTGATAAGTCCATTATCTAAAGTTACGCCTGAAAGTAAAGCAGCTGATACCCACTGGTTAGCCCACTGTCCCTCATAAGTTGTAGAAAAACTATCTAACGATCCGCTAGTAGTAATGTCTCTTAACGCTACGTTTTTGTTTTTTAGTATTTTTTTCATTTTTAAATTATTAGTTGTTAAATTTTGATACTCTAGACATAACTCTGTCTAATGTTGTGTTACGATTTCTGTTTTGTGATAAAGTCTGCATTTTAGCTTTATCGTTTTTTGATTCTGGACTATGTTTTATTTTTTTAGATGCTAATTTCTGAGATGACATTTTTTCTCTTATGTCTTCTTTTTCGTCAGCAATTCCGTCTTTATAGCCTTCTTCTTCTGCTTCAGGTATAGACTCAAACTTACGCTTAAGCTCTTCTACCTCTTCTTTTACCTCTTCGATAATTGGAGCTACTACTTCGACAACAGCTTCAATAACTTTCGCCATTTCGTCTGCCACCTCTTCAGGAGCATCAATAATTACCTCTTCAGTTTCTAATTCTTCTTCAATTATCTTTTCTCTGATTTCAGATATAACGCCCTCTTCTGTTACGATAAGCATACGACCGTCTTCGATGGTATACTCGCCCACAGGAAGGGGGATTCTGTCTTCGTCAGATACGATAAAAATAGCACCGTCCTTTTCGAAACTTTCAGCCTCGATAACTGTACCATTATCCAAAATAAGTTGTGCTAGGTTTATTTTTGCTCCTAACAACGTCTTAATTTGGTTTAACATTTCTGTAGTGTTCATATTTATATATTTATTGATTGATTATTTAATAAAATCGTTGTTATTAGTAACATTTATAGTTTCTCTATATTTACTAACAAAGTCTGAATATACTGAGTCAGCCTGATCTGACCAATTTTTCATATCGTCATATCCTGCAACTAAGTCGCTAGGATTTAAACCTAATTCTTCTGCTTTTTGTTCTAATTCTGCTATCATTGTTTTAACCTCTTCTGCAACAAATGGTAAATTAGATGCGTTTCCGTTTATAGCCATTTCATCTATTTCTGTTTTAATAGGGTCTACAGCATTAAAAAATTGATCTAGCAAATCGTCTAACCTTTCATATCCATAATAACTAGCATCGTCAAAAGCGTATTGTAATTCATCGTATCTGTCTTCTAAGTCAGAGACTATGCTTAATTCTAGTTTCTTTTGTTTGCTTAATTGTGTTTTAGGCAATTTCTTAAAAATTGCAAATACTTTATTTTCGTTCATTAGTTTCCGTATTTTTCTTTTATATATCCGCAGATTTTTGGTGCTGACTCTGCGCCGTATCGTTTAGTTTGCTCAGCTATACATTCGTCCCAAGGATAAGCTTCTAAGTCCATACCTCGTTTAGACATACGATCTACTATCATTTCGACAGAATCATTTTTACTAAAAAGTTTTTTATATATAGTATTTAACGTACTCATATTATGAAAAATCAGCTAAAGGTAAATTATTTGAAGCTTTTAAAACTTCTTTATAAGCATTTACAAATTCAGTTCACTGCTCGTTGCTCTGTGTTTCGTTCCTACCCGGATGGTGGCGAAATTCAATGCAACGGGGTCACTAGTAACAACTACGGCGTTATTGGGGCCGTAATGAGTAGCGCTGGCTCATCGTCTGCAATGCTGGATCTTGATCTAGGGTCTAGGTCGCAAGTGGATAGCGCGATTTACATTGTGAACGGCGCTATGGCCGCTAACACTTTTGCCATTAACAAAATCCTGATACCGGATTACGCCGGAACAACGAACGTGTCAAAAATGCTGCTCTGCGAAACAACTGCTGGCGGTTATACGACAAGTTATAAAGTGGGTTTTGCTGCCGGGTCTTTTGCTAGCGGCGCAGCAGGCATTACTCAGGTCACTCTCAAATCAGAATCAGCAAGCAACGAATTCATAGCCGGTTGTTCTTATTGGCTTGCAGGATGGAAATAGAAGATGCCTAACGCAGTAACAAAAATTGCAGAAGCAACCCCTAGCTCCTCGGGTGCCGTAGCAAACTTTTCATTTACCAGCATTCCGGCTACCTATGATGATCTTGTAGTCATCGCCTCGGGTAAAACCGACTGGACTGGTGCAAGCGCACTTAACAACATGATGACGAATTGGCGGTTCAACGCTTCCGCTGCAACAGACTATTACTACTCATACATGAGAGCCGACGGAACTACGGCTGGGGCTTTGGCAGCGGACTCACAAAATTACATATACATACCGTGGCAACCAACGAGCGCTAGTTCTAATGACGGGTGGGGTGGACTTCGGGTAATTATTCCCGGTTACGCCAACACGAGCGCCGATAAAAGAGTTGAGAGTTACGGTGGTTGCATGCAATATTCTCTTACTAACGGGGCAAGCGCTGGCAATCATGGTTGGGCTAATACTTCTGCGATAAGTCAAATAAACATTTACGCTTATAACAATTTTGTGAACGGCTCTTACTTCAGCCTCTACGGCATCAAAAACACTTAGGAGAAAAATGCCAAAAAAAACGATTGTTGACTGTTCCACTGGGGAACAAACCACTCTTGATATGACTGATGAAGAAGTGGCGCAAAGCGAAGCTGACGAGGCGGCGCGCGATCTTGACTTTACATTTATTCGTTCAGAGCGAGATGGCCGCCTAGCTGGGAGTGACTGGACACAAGGCCCGGACTCGCCTTTGACCGACGCTAAGAAAGCGAAGTGGGTTACCTATCGGCAAGAGCTAAGAGATTATCCGTCAACGGCTAGCAAGGTTTCTGAGCTTGGGGCTTGGCCGACGGAACCAAGCTAATGGCGAACGTTCTGGAAGTGTTGCAAGCCGCTGGTCTTGATGTTGAGGCGGAACCGGGTTGGGAAACTCGCCGGGGTTCTAAATGGTCGTTCGATCATACGCCGGGTGGCACGTTGGGCATGATTGTGCACCATACGGCTGCCGGCGGTTCGGCTGATATGCCTTGCCGCAACATTTGTGTCAACGGACGCAGTGACCTAAAGGGACCACTAGTCCAATTCCTGTTGGGACGCTCAGGCAAGCTGTTATTGATCTCTCAGAACCGTTGCAACCACGCCGGTCGTGGCTCGTCTGAAGTCATTAAAGACTTAGAAGCTGGGCGAGACATCACCGAAGAGTTTGACGCCGGTCAAGGCGCTTATAACGCTAAGAACTTTGGCAGAGGTAACGACTATAAGAAAGCTAACGGCAAGTTCTGGGGTGTTGAAGTCGAGAACAACGGCATCGGTGAGGCTTACAGCCAAGCTCAGATAAAGGCGTTAGTCACACTCTCCGCCGCTATGTGTAAATGGCAGGGTTGGTCACATAACCGAATCATTCATCATCGAGAATGGACCAGTCGGAAATACGACATGTCTTACACTGGGCCGTTGCGTGATTATGTGCGAAAGGCGATGGAGTCAAGCCAGTGGCAGGTTCCTAAAAACGCTGTTCAAAAAGGTGACCCGAAACCCGAACAGCCAACAGGAGGGTCGCCCACGTTACGTCGAGGCTCGAAAGGCGGCGACGTCAAAGTTTTGCAAAAGGCTCTCGTGAGTCATGGTTTCAAAATTGCTATCGATGGAGACTTCGGCAACGGCACCCATAAAGCGCTCGTAGCGTTCCAGCGGAAAGCGAACGGTTTACAGCCGGATGGTGTTTGTGGTGCTTTGACATGGTCACGTCTTCGCGCTGTGCAGGCACGCCCGACTGTTGAACAAGAGAAACGAGAATATCCGGGCCACATTTTGCGACGTGGCGATCGTGGGTCTCATGTCCGATGGTTGCAAGAGCAGGTTGGCGCTAATCAAATAGACGGTGTTTTTGGTCGAGGCACTGAACGCCGTCTTAAAGAATTTCAAAGGCGATGTTTCCTTAAAGCGGACGGTATATGCGGGCGCTTAACTTGGACAGCACTCACCGGCGAACAAACTAGTAAGGTATTAACATGACACGTCCTTGGCTATCAGCTACACACAACAGCGAGTTTCACGCCATAGTCGAAGCTCAAAAACTATTAAACGAGCAAGGTCAGTCCGTTCACATAGACGGAAACTTTTCACCTATCACCAGCAGGGCTGTCGTCGCTTTCCAGACAGCAAACAAGCTAGTGCCAGACGGCAACATAGGTCCGGAGACATGGAGCGCCCTTGAAGGCGTGAAGCCGAAGCCTAAAAAGAAAGCCGCTAAAAAGGCACCAGTTAAGAAAGAGACAGCGAAGAAAGCTCCTGCCAAAAAGAAGGCAAGTAAATAATGGATTATCGAGATCTCCTTGAACGCTCCCTATCAACATTCGTGCAGGCTTTCTGTGCGGCGGTTGCGGTACCCGGTCCGAGTCTTTGGGACTCAGTGAAGATTGGCGCTGTTGGCGGCGCTATCGCCGTTGCCAAGATTGTTAGCGCCTCGAAGATGGGGACCAAAGGAACCGGCTCGCTCATTGACTGAAGCCCACCTCTTTAGTCTTTGAGCGAGTCTAAAAAGATTTGAAACAATAGTTGTTCTGCGGATCCGTAGGTGTTATGCTTTAGGTATGGAAAAGACCACCACAAACAAGACCCGATCATTCGGCGATCTACCTATAGAGACGCAGATGGCAATCACCAAGATGTACGACGACATGAAAGAACGTCGCCGCATTCAGGCCGAAATGTCAGATGAGCAAAAAGCAGAGCAAGAGCGTCTCCGTGTCCAGCGAGTAATCGCAGAGGACAACGGCTTAATCGATCCGGGGTCGATGTAATGAACACCACCGAGACGGCCCAAATTACGTGGGAGCAGATCCCAAGAATTACAAAGATGCGCCTCGCAGCACACACACCAGTTGCACACGACGACGGCCTCCACTTCCAAACGAAGAACTTCCGAGGCCAACGTGTCCGGGTCGAGTTAAATATCTTCGACTACTACAACATTGAGGTCTACAAGATTAACAAACAAGGCGAGAAAGTCACCGTGATGGGTCTCGTCGAAAATGTGGATGCTAGCCAAATGGTGCAAATCATCGAAGGAGCATTCTAAGAGTCTCACCCCTTAGAGATACTAGGGAAAAGAGAAGGCCAATAGGAGGGCCACAAATGAGCATAGAGTCAACGACTGAACCAAACGCAGCGTTCCGTACAGCACGCGACTTGGATCAACTGGCGGCGGCGCTCGATCGAGAGTCACGAGAGTTGCCGACTGATCCTGTTGAATTAGCTGAAGTAGTGCTGGAATTAGAAAGCGCTAAACAGGTTATCGATCTGGTCTTAAAAGACTGGAAGAATCGACTAGCCGACGAGCTTGGAAACGTAGAAGGTGAGCGGCTCGTCCATGATGGCAAGCTGATCGAACGTACTGGCAGCTACAGCCGCACAAAAGTCGATCATCAAGCTTTACTGATTGCGGCGAAGCGTTACGCAATGCAGCGAGACAATCAGCTAGATCAGGTCACCGGAGAAATCAGAAGCGTAGAAGCAACCACGCTAGACGTACTCGAAAAGTGTTTTAGTCGCACGCCTCGATGGGGAGCGCTAAAGGACATCCTCGGAATAAATGAGGATGAGTATTGCAACCGTGAATGGCGCAACTCGGTGAGGATCAAATGAGCGACGATCTGATCCCTATCTCCGAAACAGCAGCGTTTGATCTGGTGCTTCGTCAAGCAGAAGTCCTGTCGCAAGCTGGCACATTGCCAGATGCCTACCGTGGTAAACCGGCAGACATTATTGCGGCAGCAATGGCGGGTCGAGCATTCGGCTGGAACCCTGTTGAAAGTGTGAATAACTTTCATGTGATTAAGGGCAAAGCCTCCATGACCCCGGTTGCAATGTTAAGTCTCGTCCGTCGAGCCGGTCATTCAGTGCAATACGAAGTGACTGAGTCGAGCGTGACGGCCATTGGTAAACGTGCGGATAACGGTGACGAAATGAGTTCCACGTTTACGATGGATGATGCGCAACGTGCTGGCTTAACGAATAATCGTAATTGGCAGCAGTATCCGGAGGCCATGTTGCAATGGCGTGCTATCTCAAAACTTTGTCGTGGCCTCTTCTCAGACGCCGTTTCATCCGCCGGTTATGTGCCGGAAGAGTTAGGCGCAGAAGTCACCGCAGACGGCGACATTATTGAGGCGGAGCACGTACCGGGCGAAACGCTGGTCGCATTCGAACCAGAAAACGAACCGGTCATGGTGAACGCTCTAGCTAAACAGATTGTTCTCGACCATCTTGGTGGAGATCACAAGGCAGCAAAAGAAGCTTGGGGAGATCGTGAAGGGATCACCGCAATAGATCTGGCTGACCTACTCGAAACTTTGTGAGATAGTAGAAGCCCGCTCAGTGCCGTGAAGTCTGAGCGGGCTACTACGTGATAGGAGAGACAAATGGAGGAGAGTCGCGACCTCGCATCGGTCAAGACAGATTATAAACACACTGAGCGCTGGGAGCCAGCACAAGTTGCCATCCCGGTATCCATGTTGAAAGCGCAGATTCCGCCGCTGGCATTAAGGCTTTGGTTAGGGCTGGCAGTGTTCGCAAATAGTGAAGGTGTCTGTTGGCCATCGACAGGTCGGCTAGTGCAGTTGCTACCGGAAGGAACTGACACTCGATCAGTTCGCAGAGCTAAACGGCAGCTAGAAGAAGAAGGGCTGTTAATCACTACGCCGAGGTTTAATAATGGACGTCAAACGTCTTCACTTTATGAGCTTCGTTACCCTGCTAAGGAGGGGGACCAAACGGTCCGGGTCGGGTCTGACCAAATGGTCCGAGACGGGGAGGGCGAAACGGTCCCTCAGAACTTATTAAAAAAGAACTTAGATAGAAGAACAGGAAACACAGATCGATCAGAAGCTTTTCGAGCATGGGGCGAAGTGCTCCACCACATTCGCAAAGTAGGACGGAATGGGAGCCAAGCAGCGTGGTCGAATTCGAAGATCGAAGAAACTATCGCAAAGATGGGTGGATGGTATGAGGTTTGTAATCGGCAGGAGAAACAAGCTAAGTGGGATTTCGTGGAGGCATGGACTTAAAGCACTTGTAGCTCTAACGCTGATCGGTTGCTCAGGGGCATCGACACGGG
>WLWF01002748.1_pt1 | contig 12281 bp, 18 predicted proteins | sample 6718331 | NCBI WGS metagenome assembly WLWF01 (sample SAMN12718692, study PRJNA515312) | sponge metagenome | isolation source: marine sponge | host: Mycale hentscheli | place: New Zealand: South Island, Marlborough, Capsize Point | collected 2003-05-01
TGCTAATGTTCAGTATAAAACTGCAAGTGCGGCAAAGGCTGGCATTACTAGAACTTTGAAGTATTATGCTAAGGCTATTGAGGATGTTAATAATGTAATTGCTGAAGGCAAGCCATATTATCATTCAAGATTGTGTAATGCATATGAAGAGGCTACCAACAAAGACTTAGGTAGAACTCACGTTAATGACATTAATAACTATATGGTTATGACTGTTGAGGATTATGAGTTAATCGAGCCTATGGTTGAGAAAACTAATATGATGACTGGTAAGAAATATCATGAGTCTATTAATACACCTCATTACTTGAGTGCAAGTTCAGAAAGTTACTGGAGTGCTTAAAAGCCTCTATTGACTTCTTCTAAACGTAGCGGAGGATATAAATCCTTTAATGGATCATCAACAAACATTCTTATTTGTTCTACTAAATCAAATGTCTGCATTATTTCGCTGTGACCATAAGGTAATTCTATTGTTTTTGCCTTACTGAAACCAGTTGGTATGGCTTTTGCACTTGCTACAGGTATTGTGCCATCGTTTTGACTTTTACCACCACCTGCTAATCCATTACCTCTATTAGGTACTGCAACTATATTCTTTACAGGTATTGATAAGTTAATTGCATTTATTTTTCTCAATAATTCACTGCCTGGCTTCATATCTTTCCAGACATCATCACTTAAAAACCAATTTAGTATTCTTGCTGTGGGTGAACCTTGCCATGGAGTTGCTATAGTTAATAAACCTTTTACATTACGAACATCTTTGCTGAGCCATTCAGCACCTAACAGTCCGCCATAACTATGTCCTACAATGTATGTTACTTCGTCTGGTCTTTGAATTTTTTTGAATATTGCATTGTGATCGTCGCCTACTTCATAGTCGATTGCTTGTAACTCTTGATCTAACCAAAGGCTGAGGTAATTAAAATAATTACTGCTACTTCCAGCCCCATGTATTAATAATATCATCTACCCTCTGTTTTAAATAATCATTGTAGTAACTTTCATGTCCTGAATCAGTTAAATGATTAGCCTGTTCGCTTTCACCATCTGCCATACAATCATCCCAATCTGTTGGGTGCTCAATTACAGGATACATACTTACAATATCAGCATCTGCTGTATGCGGTGACATATCATGATGACCGAATATTGTTTTATAACCATTTGCTTGATGCCAACCCATCATATGATACATTCTAGAATTGTTTAATTTTCTAGTGTAATCGACATCAGTTACTAATATATAATTAGCAATTATATCTGAAACTTCCTTGGTGACTCTGGCCTTATCGTTTTTTACTGCATCTGGATTTCCCCGATTTACTAAATCTTTGTTGTTTCCATGTAAACTTGCATTATCTCCTTCGTCACATATTAACGAATTATAGTTCTGACCGTAAATAAGTGGTTTGGGAAACTGATCGTACTCCTCAATTAATTTGCCGTTAGATTCATGTACCCACCATTCCAAGTTTGCTATAGATATCTCTTGGTTCCATTCTCTTTCATCAAATATGTCTGTTCGCATCCAACCTCTAGTGTTTGTTGTAGACAAGTATAGCAAATAATCTGTTTCTTTATTAAATGGCATTTCATTTCTACCAGGCCAATTCCAATTTTTAATTATGGATTCAGCAACATAATAGATCATGTCATTGTCTGCACCACCACGAGAATAGTTTTTTATTTCATCTAATCCAAGTTGATCGGCAAGCATTCGAATCCAATTAGGTCTGGAATCATCTCGGTCAAACATTCCAAAACTATCTCCTGCTACCCAAAGTCTAGATCGTGCCACTGTAGTACTCCTTTTTCCATCTGTAATATAATAAAAATTCCATATCATATGCTTCTTGTTCTGATAGAACAATATTATTACTTGCTATACCATATTGCAAGTTTTGTTTAGCATGTACGAATTCGTGTGCAAGTGTAACTCCCCATTCGGGTCCTTTCATTGCTATGTGTATTTCTATGAGTTTTTCTGCTGGGTCCCATTCGCAGTATCCATCAAGGCCTTCTACCTTGATTTCGTCGTGCAGAATAACATTGATCATTGCTTCGTAGTGTCCTATGTTAAGTTCCTCTGTGAAAAACTCTGACATACTTCTAACTATTTCTTCTGATGTACCAAATGTATCATCTAATGTGTACTTCTCAAGTGTTAATATCATAGTTTATTTGTGTTAGTTTATCTATTACTTTATATTCTGCATCTATTAAGTTAGATAATTGTTTGTCTAATGTGTTGTTATTATAGTTCTCTTGCAACCATGTGTCCAAGAAGTTATGAAAGTATCGTTTGTTAGGTGGCCTTGTTCCTGTGTGAGCGCCATGCCATTCGTTGTCTGGCAAATGTTTGTCAGTTTCTTTGATATCTAAATTTAAAACTTCTTTTGCAAACGGTACTAAATTATTCACATCAACTGAAAATATTTCATAGTCCTCAAAGTCTATATGTTTATCTATGTGACACAACCAACCTTGTGCATGATATTGGCTACTAAGAAGTTTTAATATATTACAACACAGGGTATTGCACCAACCATCATTTATTTGATCAGGCATGCCATCCTTAAAGTTTTCATTTAAATTATCAAAAGATATTCCGCATACTCTTTGTGCTTCATCGTCTGGTGTATTGTGTAGAGCAGTATTTAAACCACTTGCTAACCTTTCTATTGGGTCTCTTGTAACTAAAAAGTGTTTAGTACCTAATCCTACAAATTTACATGTTCTTATAAAAGTTATGTATTCCCAAATATAAAGTCCTACTCGTCGGTTACCATCTTTGTAGTTATCTAGTGTAGGACTTGCATGATTAAATATTTTATTATCTTGATTAACGCAACCTCTGGTCATGTCTTCAACTGCTGGATAAGGATTTGCAAACAACCATTTACTTTGATCAAAATCTGTATAAGATCCTACATCTGTGTTGTCATGTTTCATCCAATAATGGTTATGTAAATTTGTTGTTCCGTTCTTACCTCTTGTGAAAACTGTTATATTTTTATCTTTATCATAAATGAACATGCAAGTATTTATTAACAATAAATAAAGCATATATGAAGAAGCGAATAATTATTGCAGGTGACAGTTTTTCACTAGGTGTTGGTGCTGATTTCCCTCAAGTATTTGAAAATGTAAATGAACTTGCTCCAAAGATCAGAGAGGCATGGATGTCTGATTGGAAGAAGGCTAGTGCAGATATAATTCAGGATGGTTTATTAGTACGCACTACCAACAAAAGAGATGATCAAGATATTCACCAGAAGTATCAGGAGTTAGGAGAAGAATATAATAGGTGGCGTCAGTCTGTTTACAACACAGAATATCATTTGATGCTAGAATCTAAATCTATTATTCCTACACCTGAAAACACAGAACCAGGCCTGAGGCATGACAGAGTTGACCTTGTTGACTATGAGCATACATGGAGCAATGTGCTAGACGGATTACTAGATGACACTGAAGTAGTGAATCTTGGTAGAGGAGGTAGCAGTATGGCCTCAGTTGTTTCTAGTCTTTCTACATATATTAATTCACAACAAGATATCAATGATTACGAGACTCTGGTGTTCTTCCAAGCACCAGATCCAGCAAGAAAACAGGTTATTGCCACTAAAACGTTTGATTACATTGACGATAGCGGCAAAGAAATCAAACAGAACCACTATGAAAAGATGCTTACGCATTTCAAAGACTATAACGTGGCAGCCATTAGTAAATTAAAATTATTCTCTGACACAGAAAGGTATGACATAGAACAACATAATTTTATGTATGTTGAGCATGATTTATATATAGGAGAATGGTTTCAGCAGATTTATAATATGCAACAGATATGTAAGGCCAATAACTTTTGTATGGCTTGGATTCCTACAGGAATCCTTATAGGTCAATTGCAGAAAAACTTTTTGAATCAGTATCCAAATGTACTAGGTCTTGATATACGTTACGACAGATGTCCAAAAGAAATTGATGAGGGTTTTCCTTCTATGGTGTATAAAAATTTACAGTTAGGCATTGGAAATTCGTCTTTTGATAATGCTGATATCTACTCAGGATGCCATCACTTTACAGGAAAAGTGCAAAAACTATTTGCCATGTATATGGCTAAGTCGTTGATTTCTAACGAAGAATTTTGGTGGCAAAAATAGGTTGACATACACGTTTATTGTGCTATAATAGTTGGACTTTTTAGCAAATAGGATTCAAAATGCAAGTTTTAGTTACAGGACCACGAGGCGGTGCAGTTCAACTAGATCTAAATGCTAATATCAACTTAGCAGTTAAAAGTTTTGCAGAACAATTAGGTATTAATCGCCTAAAAACCACAATTCAAGTTCGTTTACACAATAAAGTGTATCTAGATATGAATGATGCCACAGAAGCATTGTGCGAAAGTCTAGACGAACGCAACTTTATTATTGATGTTGCTATGTTCAGTAACTGGGTAGTCAACCTAGCACACGAAATGGTCCATGTGAAACAGTTTGCTCGAGGCGAAATGGACGCAGGTCTTACTCGTTGGAAAAGCAATCAGTACGCAGGCAACATCGATTATTGGGACCAGCCTTGGGAAAAAGAAGCAAGGCGATTACAATTCAAATTAGCAGAGGAGTTTTCTAAAGCCTGAGTGGTGGAATTGGTAGACACAAGGGACTTAAAATCCCTCGACTGAAAGGTCGTGCCGGTTCAAGTCCGGCCTCAGGTACCATTTAATCTCCCCATAGTTCAACTGGATAGAACAACAGTCTTCTAAACTGTAGGTTGCAGGTTCGAGTCCTGCTGGGGAGGCCAAACAGGGCCTATAGCATAACTGGTTAATGCACCCGACTCATAATCGGTAGAGTCTAGGTTCAAGTCCTAGTAGGCCCACCAACTTTTAATTAAGGAGAATCGTATGGAGTTTTTAGCAGGTTTAGTTGTAGTAGGCGTATGCCTAACTGTTTTAATGATGTATATTGCATTAGTAAGTGAATAAGGAGAAAGCAATGGCTAACTGCCACCCTGACTTAGATGTACTGGAAAACCTTTTAAGTAAGCACGATTGGTATTACATGTATAGTGATGACCACCGAGTGTGGAGCAAAGGTTCTGACATGTCAACTGAAATTCGCAGACAAGTAGACATCTGCTGTGGATTAGGTTTAAGTGAAGAAGCAAACGCATTATATGAACATTACCAAAAGTACACATAAAATGATGTTCTGTGACTATCAGTTTACTCTTGGCCATGACGGTAGCATTACATTTGATAGCGAACTGCAATTATCAAATATAGATGCTAAGGTTGGCGAAGTGTACGAAGCACAGGAAAGAGACGGCCGTGTGGTCTTTGTTAAAATACAGAGGCCATACGCCGTTGTGCCTTTTCCACCAGGACCTGGTTGACATATAGTTGCTCTTATTATATAATATGTGTATATTTTAAAGTTATAGGAGTAACTAATAATTATGGAAATATTTAATTATAACGAAGTAACAAGGAAACCAAATCCTTTAAAAAACTTCTACGCATTAGACAAGAAGAAAGATACAATTCGATCTTTGACTGCTAATATAGAAAAACTGCAAGGTGCCAGAAACTATAAGAAAGTAAAAAAACTCATGGAAGATGAAGGCATGCAGTTTGATGCTAAACTTTTGCCGCAGTCAGATATGATTGCATTAGGTGAATTTGACAAAGAAGGAGCCGGTATATCTGAAATGGTACAAAGGCAATTAGATACTGCTCACTGTGGTAAGATTATTAATCCTGCTACATACAACGAAGCATTATCACAGTCGCTTTATGCTGTTAAGAAAAGTGACGGTTGCTTTCAATTAATTGATGGTCAGCATACTGCTACAGTTATTGCCACACTAGTCAAAGACGGCTTAATGGCATTTGATGGTGAGTGGCAGGACTTAACACACCCTACACTTTATATTGAAACAGATGACTTATCATTTGCACTAAAGGCCTTTGCACTTATAAATGGTAAAGGTAAAAAGAAGATATCAGCATACAAAGAACTAGAAAATGCTGTACAGGTTGTTAGAGTTTGTGGTAACACAGACGACGAGCAGGATGTTTTAGTTGAAAAGAAAGTTTCTATTGCACAAAACAATAACTGTTTTGCTGTAGAACAGAACTCAGACTTGTCAACAAAAGCAGGTACCTTTACACACATATCTAAATTCCTGTCGCTGAATGAAGATGTTATTGAAATGGCTACTAAGTGGCACGACAACTACTTTCATTATAATCCTGTAAACGGTGCTCTTTGGTTCTTGTTTGGAGACTTAACTAGAGGTTTTAAAACTGCAAAGATTAAGATCACAGACGAGTTTTTAGAAGAACTGGCAGGCATGTTGCAAAACTTGTTTTCAGACTATGAAGAATATCACAGTGAGATACATACAGCATGGAGAAAGTTTACTAAAACAAAGTATGGCACAGAATATAATTGGAATGACGATGCTATTGCTGTAGGTCTAATACAACTGTATAAGAAGTTTGGCGGTACAGCAGACGTACCAGGATACATGCTAGACGAGTTTAATGAATATACAGCAGGTAGTTCTCTTATAGACTTCTTACCTGATTATATTACAGAGCAGTTTAATGATTAAGTATCTCTACACAATAACTGGCTTTGATGATAGACCTGGCTTTGGTATTACATCAAATGTTGATAACAGAGCAAGGCAGTATTCTTCACATCAAGGTAGGATAGTTGTGTTGCCATTTGTTTGGGCAGGACCGCCTCCACAAATAAATGCATTAGAGAAAGTGTTAAAGCGAGACAAAGAGAATTTGTTTCTTATTGAATCCGATTCGGGTACATGGGAAACAGAGTGGATGGGAGACGGTTGGGCAATTGGTAGTTTGGTTGAAAGTATCCAAGAAATCATTGCAGATCGTTTTCCTTTGGTTAAATTAAAATACACCGATTATGACTTTTCAGCATAAAGAGGTTGACATTGTGTATAATCTGTGTATAATAGTAAACAATGTACAAATGATTGTACATGTTTTTAATAATGCTAATAGGAGGTCATATGACTACAGCAACATTAACTAAAGAAGCAAAAGTATTAAATGCTTTGCAAGAAGGAAGAACTTTATCATCAGCACAGATGGTATCATTCTTTGGAACAGGTAACCCACAGGCAGTGATTCAATCACTAAGATTCAAAGGTTACCCAATCTACCTTAACACAGTGACTGACACTAAAGGAAGAAGCAGAAACGTTTATCGTTTAGGTACTCCTTCAAGAGCAGTTATTGCCGCAGGATATAAAGCAATGGCTTCTGCCTAAGTTTTAACCTAAAAGGTAACAACTTTAAAAGCACCCTCCGGGGTGCTTTTTTTGTGATATTTTATCATTTTTAGGGTGTTTTAGGTTCTTTTTCTTTTGTACCTGACCGTAACACCTCTTATGACAATATATGGTAACCAATCTTGTGTAATATCTTGTTACAATAGTGTAAATAATACTGAAGAAAAATTAATTTCTTCATACTCTTGGGCAAGAGTAATATAATAGGAGGTATTCATTTATGGATAACGCAATGAAAATAGTTCACTCTTTCGTGAGCGGACTAACAGGGATTTTCGTCAGCCTTTTAGGACTTGGCATCGTGGCAGGCTTACTGTTCGGTAGCACATCCTTTGTAGGTGACGTGGTCGCAAACATCACAGCACTCGTATCAGGATTAGGAGAAGGCGGTCTCGTCGGACTTCTAGTTGCAATTATTATCATACATTTATTAGGAGATAATAAGTAACGATACAAGGTTGGGGTGGCCTTTACCGCCCCATTACACAATCATATAACAAGGAGAAAATAAATGATTAATACATTTAAGAATGTGTTTGCAGTACTTTTATTGTCAACACTAACAACAACAGCATACGCAGGAGCAAGTGCAGGAGCAAGTAGCGACTACATTTTTAGAGGCGTATCACAGACAGACGGCGGTACATCTGCTTGGGCAGACTATAACCACATGTTTGGAGACAGTGGCATTATGGTTGGTGCTTGGTTAGGCCAAGTAGACTATGCAGACGGATCAGACTTAGAAACTGATTTATATGCTGGTTGGTCAAACGGCGATTGGACTGTAGGATATATTGATTACAGTTACAATGGTGATGCAGACTTAGACGGTAGTGAAATATTTGTCAGTAAAGAAGTCATGGGAGTAGGTGTAACTTACTACCTAGGTCAAGATGATTACACAGACTACTTGGAATTAGGATACTCTAAATGGGGTTTTGATTTCGGGTATGGCATGTGGGACGAAGTTGGCGACAACTGGTCAGTATCAAGATCAATGGATCTACCAATGGGATTAGAAGGCTCATTAAGTTATGTTAGTTTTATGGCTGACGATGGCTCAATGATGGAAGACGAAGATAGTTTTGTCTTTAGTGTTTCTAAATCATTCTAAAACATACACAATAATTAAGCCTCGTTTACATACGGGGCTTTTTTATGGCCGATAAATATACACATGAACTTTTGGATATTTGGTGATAGTTTTGGTATTCCTAATGATGTAACAGAGTATTATCAGGAATTAAAATTGGTATATCCAACAATTCCAGACAGGCAAGATATCATTGGTTCAGAATGGACAAGGCATATTGCAACACATCTGGGTTACGATTACAACGATGATTATAATCTATGCGGATATGGTAAATCAGCAGACTGGTATCTTATGAGGTTGTATAGAATGATACACAAAGGTGCTATTCGGCCAGGTGACTTTGTTTTGATTACAGCAACAGCAGAAACACGTTTTGAATATTCAGATAACATAGATAAGAAATATAACTTTGATGATATTAACCCACACCTGAAAACATTCCAAAATATATTTAGTGCCGCAAGTGCAGGCCCTCGACCACCTCAAGTTCCATCATGTTTACAATCCTATATGACATTATATCAAGACCACACGTGGCTAGCACATTTACATTTAATGAAACATGAAATGGTTAAAGGCTACTTAGATAATTTAGGTATAGATAATATGATTGTTCAAGGCATAGGATGTCGCAATGACGAGTTGCCTGACAATAGTTTAGGTTGGGGCAAACATCCTAGTCCATATTTACTCATAGATGAAACAATGAGTAATCACGGTATAGCAAATGATCACTCATTTTTAACTTACATGGCTTTTACGAATCATTTAGAGCCAAAGCAAAACAAAATATATGCAGAACAACTTTTAGAGTTTCATAAATATTGATATGCACATTCCATTAGCCACAACAGATTACAAGCACTTAGTTGAAAACGCATTATGGATAGTTGTAGATGCATGGAACAACCAACCCAGTACAGATGATGCAGAACTTAACTTAAACATTTATAACAAAGTGTTTTTAGGACATCTAAAAGAAGAACTAAGTAAAACTCATGTTTATAAAGAAGATAAAATTGTACAACTTAAATGTAAAAACGTAGTTAATTTTATGCAAAGCGACGAAGGTGAATTAGATCATAGATTCAAAGAGTTTATTCTTATTGATAACCAAGAGGATTTATTTAAACACATACTAGATAATTCTTTTATAGACTTAGTAATTTGCGGCCTACATTATGGTAAATGCATAACGACTACTGCAACTATTCTATCTGATGCTATCAACATACATGAAGAAAACAATCAACCAATACTGCCTAATAGGAATCTGTTTATCAAAAGAGATATGTGTTGCTTGTGGCCCGACGATGAAATAACTATGCATGACCGAGTATACAAACAAATGGATTTGGAACTTATATAATGGAACCATTTAAAATATTACCAAGACACTATTTTCAAAACTTATCATTAGCAGAGCAGTTGTTTGACGTACCAAAGTTTAGAGCAGGACTTAATATTACACCTGATTGGTTATGGGCACCCAAGAGTTTTCCTATTGATTTAGACACAGGCGATGACTACACCGATGAAGATATACTTTTATGGAAATATATTCACAGTGAGTTTGAAAGCAGACTTAATGAGGTATGCGAGTTTTCAGGATATAATCCAAATGACCTTAGGCACATATGGTATCACCTGCAAGAAGATGAGTGGAATCCTGAATCTCCTGGTGCTTTACAAAACGATGATATACACAAAGATGTATTTGAAAACATGACTAAGGTTATTAATATGCAAGTGTATATGGGCGACACAAGAAGATCAGAGGATGAGGTACTTGGCACAATGTTTTGGGAATACATAGGAGATAACCCAGAAGAAGAACTAGGTAGCCAATACGGTGAGTATTGTGTTTGTAATAAGCCAAGTAAGTTTAAATTAATTGACCATGCACCTTATAGAAAGAATACTGCTATAATGTATGACCCAGGTGTAAGCGGTCATTGGCATTCAGCACCTACACACGAAGTTTTATTTGAGAACGAAGTACCTTTTACAGTAAGAAGAAGTGTTATTGCTAGATATTGTTTTAATTAGGAAAGGTGGCTGAGTGGCTTAAAGCACTTCCCTGCTAAGGAAGAGTACGGGTAACTGTACCGAGGGTTCGAATCCCTCCCTTTCCGCCAATATTTTCAAATAAATAGTAGCATGGACGTACATAATTATTTAAAACTTATTGGCTGTAATGAAACGTACAACGATAAATTTCAAAAATTAGATGTTTCATACAAAAAATTAGGTGCCGAAGCAACTCAACAATGGATAAACTTCTGGGATAAATCGCTTTTTGCATACGCCAAAGGTGGACATAGAATTCTAAGAGGATTAGTAGAAAAATCCTTACACACAGATGAAATCCAAGTAACCAAAACACCTTTAAACAAAGTACAATATATTCCTATAACAGATCCGCTGTATCATTTCTTTGGTGGTTATTTTTCTAGCACATTCAAAATAAAAGACGAAATAATATCGCAGTTTTATGATCAAAATGACAGGTTATTTGAAAAGCACAATGCTCATGTGCATGGACATAATATAATTACTACAGGTGATATTGTTTATACCCATTTTGAAAAGCACAAATTCACTGAACATGAAAAAGAAAGATTTTTATTTGATTTGTTTGATAAGATAATGGACAAAATTATTAAAGATGATATGGTGTTTGAAGAACACATGTGCGGCATGCCTTTAAGATTAATTGATGCATACAAGGATACAGAATTTGATCTAGACAATATTATTATACTTGATTTACAAAGACACGGTGTTGGTGTTTTCTTAGAAAACTTTTGGCATCTACCTAAAAATGAATTGTTTGATCTTTATGTGTTTGGTACTAGGCCTTCGTTTGCATATCAATCTGTTATATCTTTAGCATTTTTAAAATGGCAAAGATGGAATAGCAAGTTACTTATGCAGAAATTTCACAATGAATACATGTTATATGATAATCTGAGACAGCATAGCATAAGCAGAGATAAGGATGTTTTTAAGGATACATTAAACGATGGCTAAATTACAAGAGATGCAACTAGATCAGTTCTATTTAAATTTAGGAATAGATTTTGATACACTGGATAAATGGGATCTAGGTATGTATAGAGCGGCTGGTAATTATGAAGTCAAAGACAGATGGATAAACTTTTTGCACTCCAATAATTCAAATGCTTCTAATAGTATTTTAATGTATGCTAAAGGAAATCATTCTGCCTTTTTAGATTTGTTTGATAAGTTTTATGAGCACACGAATACAACTGCACCAACAGGTAATTCCTTTTGGTTCATACCTTATAAAGATCCCATAGACAAATTGCTAGGAGGATATCTCTGTTCATCGCATTGGAATGAAAACTATAGCAAACGTTTTGCATCTGTAAAAACTAACATCTATAATGAAATAGAACAAGTGTTAGACACAATGGTAGATAGTGTATTAGACGGGTCTATCTTTCGCAACTCGCCTATGATGGATAGACATATTTCGCCGTTGTCACTAATTTTAAGAAACGCATTAAAAGAAAACGATGTTATTAAACCAAGTAAAATATGTGGGTTAAATTTAGATGACAAGACAGAGTTAAAAGAAAAAATATATGATCATGTGTTTGCAAACAATCCTAACAAAGCAAAAAATATATGCGACCTTATATTACCCAATAGATCACCTTACAGCAAAGAACAACATTATTACGTTAGCAAATATAAAATCCACAATCCTAACAAAATAAAAGCATTAGCCACTGGACCATTAAAGAACGAGTACATTCTTATTGAATACTTTGCACACGAACTTGCTAATAAAAAGGAAATGTTTGATGGATAATTT